>Ga0100379_10000233_pt1 | contig 62061 bp, 63 predicted proteins | sample CryGeymeta201503_FD_80418 | JGI IMG/M metagenome (GOLD analysis project Ga0100379, IMG submission 80418) | Groundwater microbial communities from Crystal Geyser aquifers in Utah, USA - Crystal Geyser metaG 2015-03 | ecosystem: Environmental > Aquatic > Deep subsurface > Groundwater | place...
AAAATCAATCAATTGAATCTCGGCTCCCCGGGAGTGCCCGTCTTTCAGGTATTCAACTTTTACGCCTTCGGTAAGCATGGTGTGGAAATGTTCGTTGTTTTCCACCAGGTTTTGCGTTGCAAGGTTTATTACCAGTTTGTAAGCGTATTCCAATGCATCTGACGGAATTCCCGGATTTAAAGAATCAATGGCGTGCCTTAACCGGTCTTTCAGTATCACTTCTGAAAGCTCTCCACGTTCGGTTTCCTGATTTTCCGGGGACAAATACCGGTATCCCTGCTCTTCCAGCAGTTCAATGCAGAGCTTTTCGACGTCGGATTCGTAGATTGGGGTCATAATTTATGCCATCATTTTATTATAATGCTGAATATATCCTGAATCTTCAAATATTTTTTTAAATGCTTCTTTGAAAATTTGAGGATCAATTTCTTTAGAATCAGAAATATTTATTGGATCAGAATGAGATTCCTTGTTTATGTATCTTATAAAAAAATTATTTTTCTCATCTTTTTCTAGTTCTTTTGTAAGTTCATTGAAATCATCTTTTTCTATGAATCCAAAAAATCTTTCAAGAATATTTCTCATTGAATTTGCTAAGATTACTTCTGTTGCTTTACCCTCATTATAATCTTTCAATATTTGCCAGTAAGACTGATATTCATTTTGAATATCTTTACGATTCATTTCTGCTAATAGAGAAAATTCAGATCTACAAAGTCTAAAAAGTTTGCAATTGTTTTCTTTTTGTTTGTGAAGTAGTTCATGAAAAAAGTACAAATTATGAGTCAAAATAAAAACTTGCTTATAATCATCATTAAAAAAGTTTTTTCTTATAAGCTGTGCAACATTAAAAACATACATATGTGACAAACTAGAAATTGGATCATCAATGACAACTATTTTCTCTGTTACTACCTCATCATTGTTTTCTTTGCCTTTACATAACTCCAAAAAATACAAAAAACTAATTACTGTTTTTTCTCCTTCGCTTAATGTTTCAAATTTTGTTATATCTTCATTTGGTCTTTTTAGTTTGTAAGACTCTTCGCCAGCTGGGCTAATAGAAAACCCATCTAATCCAAAAAATATCAATTCGCTATTTATGGCATCAATTGCATCTTGAATATTTACCATTTCCCTTTGAGCCTCTTTTATTATTGTTTTTTGTTCTTGAATTTTATCCTGTAGTTTTGATCTTTTTTGTTCAATATCAGATTTTTCATTTTTTAATTTAGCTTTCTGAGTTTTGTGATTTTCTATTGTCTGGTCATAATCCCATCTCATAATTTCCCAGAAATCTTTTATAATTTGTTTTTTTGTCTTTTGTTTATTATTTATCTTTTCATTATGAGCCTTAATTTCATCAATAATCGAAATCAAAAAATCATTTAATGCTTTTTGTTCTAAAATACTTGATTCTAAATCAATGGTTATATTTGGGCTTTTAATTTTATTATTAATCTTTGACCAATTACTACTTACTTTATCAATGAAATTTTTAAATAAGAGCTTATATTCTGTTTCTTTGCTCTTTATAAAATCTATTTTTAAAAGTTCAGTCTCTAAATTTTTTATACTTTGGTATTCTCTCCAATATTCTTTATCTAAATTTTCTAATGAAGTGATTTTATTTTGATAAGTTTCATCAAAGTAATTTTGGATTTCTTGGTGTAATCCTTTAGTAATAGTTTTTTGCTGACAAAAAGGACAAATCTCATTTTCTTCTTCTGGCTCATTTAAAAATTCGTTTCCCTTTTTTACCCAATCCGAAATGTTTAATCTGTTTATAAGTTCCGCAACTTGCGAGTTTTTGTTACCAATAATAACTTCTTTGAAAATTTCTTGATTTTCTATGTTCCAAAAATCAAAATTAGCTTTTTGGACCAAATTTTCATCATAAGTTTTGGCATTTGCTCCTTGTGTAGCTTCTGCTTCTTTTTTTAAATCTTCTGTTGTTTTTTTTGGCTTATTTGCTAATTTTTGTAATTTTGAGATATGATCAAATAAAGCCTTTTTACTTCCCATTTTTCCTTCCAAACAAAATTCTAAGATTCTATCACCTCCTGAAAATTTCGTTTTTATCTCCCAAGTTTTATCTTCTGTTGTATTTTGTAAATCATCAATATCTTTTTGTTTTTTCTCTAATTCAAAATGGAAACCTGTTTTTATTTCATCGTTTTTAATTTGAGCATTTAGTTTTTTTATTTCTTCGATTGCTTTGTCTATCTTTTCTTTTGCTTCTTTGTTTTCTGACTTCAAACTAAAAATACCTTTTTGTGTATCTTGATAAAAATTATCATCTATAAACTTTTGATTATAAACTAATACTTTTTCATTGTCTAACCCTTCAATTGAGCAACCAGCAAAATAACTATTTCCTTTATCCTGCAAATATTTTGAAATGGTCGTTTTTCCTGTTCCATTCAGTCCATAAATAAGATTTAATTTTTTATCGGTTTCCAAAGTAGCTGGATTTTCTCCAAAACTTGCAACCTTTTTAAATGTAATTTTTGTAATCATAAAATTTTCTTTTATAAGAAGCTAAAAATCATTTACCCTTACCTCCCCACTCATCAACTTTGGTAACAAACTATCCCGTAATTGCGTGAGGGATTGGATTTGGATAAGATTGCTTAATAATTTTTGAAATATCGTAAAAGATACCCTTTCAAATTTATCTAAAACCGTTTCCTCGGGTATAACAGTTAAAAGCGATCTAAAAGATGATTTGCTGATTTCCAGAAATGTTGAACCATTAGCAGCTCCAACGATTGATTTAGAGTTCACTTTCAACCAATTAAACATGAAATAATTGGATAAATACCCACACGGCAAAAAGGCAATGTAACCTTGGTTAATCGCAATATCAACGTTACTGATTGCAATGTACCCAATTGGTGCTCTGGATGAAAAGAGCAGGGTTCCTTTCGGTAATAATCCAGAACTTATCTTTTTTAAACCTTCTGGCGTTATTTTCTTTTCTGTATCGAATAAGTAGGGCTGTTTGATATTGGAAAGATCTTTTGGACTAGTCCAATGAATCTTTCCATCCCAATAATCCGGATTTTTTGTACTTGGAGTTGTACCTCCTTTGATATTAACATATTGCCCAATATTATCTACTTTCCACCCCTCCGGTATCATCCCCAATTCCGAATCAACCATTTTCCCAACTCCCGGAAACCGATAATACACAAACCACTCTTTAAACAGCGTTTGTGCCATTTCTTCAAGAGTTTGGTTTTGTTGACGAAGAAGTTCGATTTTATCATCGAACGAAGTGAGGACATCGGCTATGGCTTTTTGTTCGGGAAGTGAAGGAAGAAGAATAGGAAACTCTGCGAAATTTTTGGCATTTGCTCCTCCTTGGGCTGAGCCGCCCTTTATCGATTTCACAAAGCCTTTCCAAAAGGCTGAGCGCAAAAGAAAATCAATAAATCGAAAATCTGCTTGTTTAATGGTTGATGTAGCTCCTGTGGAATTCCCTGTACGAGCGATTACGACATCTCCAATTTCAAGCTTATATTTTTTATGTTCTCTTTCGGATATTGGACAATATGGGACAGAATTCCAGTCAATAAAATCATTTTGAATATCTGTAATTCTAAGGAATTTCGGACCGATCTTTTCTAATGTGGCACTTTCAGTAAATCCATATGCAATATTTGAAGCCCCTTCTCCAAGTGTTGTTTCAGTCCAGCCGTTTCGAGTACTCCAATCGTTATTCATCCTTTTTCCCTTTAGCATTTAATTTTCCCAGCATTTCAATGGCTCCGGTTTCCATTTTTGAAAAAGCAAACCACTTCTTGCCCAGGTCTTTCAGCGATGCCCCAAAATGGTACAATTCGCTTTGATCCATAATCAGGAAACGGTCATGGGCGTTTTTCAACTCTTTCAGTTCAACAGGCGCATATTGGGCATTGTGCTTTTTTACGTCCAACAATAACTGTTTGCTGATTTTGTTGGTGTAAATGGTTGCTGATACTCCTTTTTTACGTTTGGTAAGCAGCGTAAGTACCGAATCGTCAATATAATTGTCAATCAACACAATAGAACTTTCCGCGCTTCTAACCAGATCAGAAACGAAGGTATAGGCATCAAATACCTGCCCGTCGAAGAAAATACCTTGTTTGGGTTTAATGCTATTGTCTTCAAGTGCTTTGTAAACCATATCCACTTTTTCATCGGTTCGCAGCATTTTTTGTTCAAGCGTATCCATTCGTAAAAACAACTGCGAATTGGCTGAAATGTATTTTCGCATTTCAACAAAAGCCTGCACTATCCTTATACTTGCCTGAACCGCTGTTTCTGATTTAAGAACGCTTGCGCGCATGATAGCACCGTGTTCGGTAAAAACGTATGGGTTTGTTCTTCGCCCTCCCCAACTTGAGGTCGCAATTTGCGGCTTCAAGTCACTTTTCTCTAAGGTCGCATTTTGTGACCTTAGGAATTCATCTCCACTTGAGGTCACAAAATGTGACCTCAAGAATTCGTTTCCGCTTGAGGTGCCCATTTGGAACCTCAAGTTTTCATACTCTTCAGCCGTAAGTTGAAACCGAAACGGAGACGGAAACCGCTGAACGTTTCTTTTAACCGCCTGATTAAAAACCTTGGTTTCTACACCGTAAATCTCAGCAAGGTCGCTATCAAGCATCACCTTTTGATCCCTGATGATATATATCCTGTTAACCAAGGGCTGAAATGCGGATATCTGATTTTCTTTTGTCATTCAGTAGTTGAGATAATAGGGTGTTATATTTTAAAACCAATCTTCGAGAGTTGCTCTTTTATTTCTTCATCCAAGCCCTTCTCTTTTTCCATCTGTTCTGCCAGTTTACCGGTCAGTTCAGCCATTTTCACTTCAAATGAAATTCCGTCGTCTTTTTCATCGGGAATGCCAACATATCTTCCCGGGGTGAGCACAAAGTTATGTTTTTGAATTTCGTCAATTTTTGCCGACTTACAGAACCCCTTTTCGTCTTCATATTTACCGTTTGGTTTTCGCCAATTGTGGTAGATATCCACCACTTTTCGGATGTCCTTTTCGTCAAAAACCCGGTGGGTGCGATCTTCCATAACGCCCAATTCTGAAGCATTAATAAAAAGTACCTCTCCGGTACGTTTGCGGTCGCCGTTTCCGCTCCGTTTCCGGGAGATAAACCATAAACACGCCGGAATTCCGGTATTGTAAAACAATTGTTTTGGGAGAGCCACAATACAATCAATCAGATCATCTTCAACAATGCGTTGTCGGATTTCTCCTTCTCCGCCCGAATTGGAAGATAATGAACCGTTTGCCAGCACCAGTCCCATGATTCCTTTTGGTGCCAGGTGATAAATCATGTGTTGCATCCAGCCAAAGTTGGCATTTCCGGCAGGCGGTAAACCATATTTCCAACGCGGGTCGCTTTGTAGCACATCACGTCCCCATTCGTCTTGGTTAAAGGGAGGATTCGCAAGAATAAAATCGGCTTTCAGGTCGGGATGGGCATCTTTCAAAAATGAGCCCTCACTATTCCACCTTATTTGTGTGCTATCTATTCCGCGGATAGCCAGATTCATCCGGCTAAGCCGGTAGGTTGTCTGGTTACTTTCCTGTCCATAAACGGAAATATCATCAATTTTACCTGCATGTTCCAGAATAAATTTCTCACTCATTACAAACATTCCCGAGGAGCCACAACATGGATCATAAACGCGACCTTTATAAGGTTCTGTCATCTCCACCAGAAGTTTCACGATGGATTTTGGGGTATAAAACTGACCTCCCTTTTTTCCTTCGGCATTGGCAAATTCTCCCAGGAAATATTCGTAAACCCTCCCCAGAATGTCTTTTGACTTTGCCGCTTCATTTCCTACGGCAGTGTCTCCAATGAGATCGATTAAACTTCCCAGCGCCGTTTTATCAAGATTTGGTCGGGAATACACTTTTGCCAAAATCCCTTTTAGCGAAGGGTTTTCTTTTTCAATGGCTTCCATGGCATCGTCTATGTCTTTGCCAATGGTTGGAAGTTTTGATCGTGAATGAAGGTAATTCCAACGGGCGACCGGAGGAACCCAGAAAACATTTTCTCCTTTGTATTCGTCTTTGTCTTCGGGATCAGCCCCTTCAAACTCTCCTTTGCCTTCTTTAAGCTTCTGGTATAGCTCCTCGAAAGAGTCGGAGATGTACTTTAAAAACACAAGCCCTAAAACGATGTGTTTGTATTCAGCAGCATCAATATTTTTCCTCAGTTTATCAGCGGCTTTGAAAAGTTGTTTTTCAAACATGGCGGTACTCTTAATCATATGGTAACTATACAAGCAGTAGGTTAAATATACAAATGTAATTAAAGCTCGGTAATAGAGGACTAGTTTCTGAGTGTCATTTTTATCTTTCCCGGCAGCAGTAAAAACCTTTTTGAAAATGCAAATTGCAACAACGCTTTGTAAATTATGCCAGTGTCCGGTGGGAGCAAGATTTTCTTTTGGCTTTAGAGGAATAAAAAAAGACAGTTACATTTTACCGTAACTGTCTGATTTTTAAGTAGCGGGAACCGGATTCGAACCGATGTCCGCCTTAGGTGGATATGAGCCCAAGTCTCTTTTGTAGCGGGGACCGGATTCGAACCGATGACCTTTGGGTTATGAGCCCAACGAGCTACCACTGCTCCACCCCGCAATATGGTTTGCATTTGCGGGTGCAAAGATATATTTTGTTTCTTTGCAAAACAAACTTTTCTTTAATATTCTTTATGGAACACAGGGCCGGATTTGTCAACATCATTGGTTACCCGAACGTTGGCAAATCGACGTTAATGAACGCGCTGGTGGGCGAGAAGCTTTCCATCATCACCTCGAAGGCTCAAACCACCCGTCACCGCATTTTGGGCATGGTAAATGGCGATGATTTCCAGATTGTTTACTCGGATACTCCCGGAATTGTGCGAAATCCTTCGTACAAAATGCATGAGTACATGAACCAATATATTCACTCGGCACTGAAAGATGCTGACGTTATTTTACTTATGACCGAGGTGAACCAGCCATTCGAGCAAATGGAAATCATCGAGAAATTAAAAAAATTCACCATTCCGGTGCTGGTGCTCATTAACAAAATCGACTTGTCGGACCAGGAAAAAGTGGTGGCACAAATGGAAGGCTGGAAAACCGCTTTGCCTGCAGCAGAAATTATCCCCATCTCGGCATTAAATAATTTCAATCTCGAAAAGGTACTGGATTCAATACAGTCTAAGCTTCCCATACACGAACCGTATTATCCCAAAGACGAACTCACCGACCGTTCGGCCAGGTTTTTCGTTTCGGAAATTATACGTGAAAAAATATTGTTAAACTTCAAGAAAGAAATCCCTTATTCAGTTGAGATCGTTATTGATGAGTATAAGGAAGACACAAAAATAGACCGCATCTATGCCACGATTTTTGTCAGCCGCGAATCCCAGAAAGCCATTATTCTTGGCCATCAGGGTGCTGCAATAAAAAAATTAGGGACCATGGCACGTATTGATATTGAGAAATTCATCGAAAAGAAAGTCTATCTTGAGCTTTCTGTAAAGATAAATAAGGATTGGCGCGATGATGACAACGCACTTTCACGGTTCGGTTACGATCACTAATTTTGTACCTTTGATAACCTGTAAATACCCTGTAAATAATGAGTAATATTTTGGCCATAGTAGGCAGGCCCAATGTAGGCAAATCCACTCTTTTCAACCGATTGATCCAAAGCCGGGAAGCGATTGTTGAATCAGAAAGTGGCGTTACACGCGATCGCCTTTATGGCAAAAGCGACTGGAATGGGTATGAATTTTCGGTGATCGATACCGGTGGGTATGTGCACGGATCGGATGACACATTCGAAGGCGAGATTCGAAAACAAGTCATCTTTGCCATCGAAGAAGCCCAGGGAATTGCCTTTGTTGTGGATGGCCGCGAAGGCCTTACCCCGTTGGATGAAGATGTGGCCAACTTGTTGCGCAAATCCAAAAAGAACATTTTTCTGGTCGTGAATAAAATAGACGAACCCAATCAAACCGGAAATACCAGCGAGTTTTACTCACTCGGGCTGGGTGACATTTATCCCATTTCATCTTCCAATGGAAGTGGAACCGGCGACTTGTTGGATGATGTGGTAAAAGTGTTTGAAAACATGAAGATGGAAGACGTGGATACTGATCTTCCGCGTATTGCCTTTGTTGGCCGTCCAAATGTGGGTAAATCCTCTCTGGTAAATACCTTATTGGGAGATGAGCGCAACATTGTCACTCCCATTGCCGGCACTACCCGCGACTCTATCTACACGCGTTACAAAGCTTTCGGACATGATTTCATGTTGGTGGATACTGCCGGATTACGTAAAAAAGGAAAAGTTTTCGAAAACATTGAATTCTATTCTACGCTGCGTTCTATTCGTGCCATTGAAAACTCGGATGTTTGCGTGGTGATGATTGATGCAGAAAATGGAATTGAACGACAGGACATCAATATTTTTCATCTGGCAGAAAAAAATAAAAAAGGCATCGTATTGGTGGTAAACAAGTGGGATTTGGTTGAAAAGAGCACCAATACCCACCTCAAGTTTGAACAGGACATCAAGACCAAAATCGCCCCTTTTACCGATGTGCCCATCGTTTTCACCTCCGTTATTGAAAAACAACGCATTTTCAAAGTGCTGGAACTGGCAAAAGATGTTCATGAGCGCAGGAAACAACAAATCCCCACCTCAAAACTCAACGACCTGTTGTTGCCCATCATCGAAAACAACCCACCTCCCATGGGAAGCAGGGGCAGGTACCTCAAGATCAAATTTATTATGCAGCTTAAAACAGCTACGCCTCAGTTTGTATTTTTCTGTAACCTTCCGGAGGACATGAAAGACAGCTACAGGCGGTTTCTTGAAAATCAATTGCGCGCTCATTATAACTTCACCGGAGTTCCCATTCAGTTGTATTTTAGAAAAAAATAATCCTGCAATGGATGCGGTTAGAATAGATAAATGGCTTTGGGCCGTCAGGTTATTTAAGACAAGATCGCTTGCCGGCGATGCTTGCGGTGGTGGCAAAGTGAAAATAAACGGGCAAAATGCCAAACCTTCACGCGAAGTGAAGGCCGGGGAAATCATCGAAGTGCACCTAACCGGAATCAAGAAAACGGTAGAGGTTCTACAACCTATCAAGAACCGCATCGCGGCAAAAATAGTTGCTGATTTTATGAAAGATTTAACCCCGCCGGAAGAATACGAACGCCTGGAGTTTATGCATCAAATGAAAGCAGAGCACCGCGACCGGGGCACAGGACGGCCTACGAAAAAAGACAGAAGGGAGCTTGGCAAAATTAAAAACGATCAATAAAAAAGGAAAAAATATTCATCTTTAGCAAAATAAAAAATGAAATCAAAAAGTATCTTATTGGTATTGGTGGCCTCGATTTTGTTCACATTTACCAACTGTTCGCGCAAAGCAACCAACCTCAGTTTTGCATTCTACAACGTCGAAAACCTGTTCGACACCATCAACGACCCGGCAATCAACGATGAAGATTTTCTTCCTGAAAGCGAAAACCCGTGGAATACAGAACGGTATAACCACAAACTCGATCAGCTTACCAAGGTGATGAACGACATCGACAAGTCAGGCTTCCCAAGCATTTTTGGTCTGTGTGAAGTTGAAAATAAGTTGGTAGTTGAGCAACTCATCAACCATCCTGCCTTGCAAAAATCAGGCTATCAGATCATCCATAAAGACAGCCCGGACGAACGTGGAATTGATGTTGCTTTGTTATACCAGCCTTCTGTATACCAACCATTGCAAAACAGGTTTATTCGCATCACCCTGCCCGAAAACCCTGACAATAAAACCCGGGATATTCTCTATAGCAAAGGTCTGGTTAGCGAACGCGATACCCTTCATCTATTTATCAATCATTGGGTTAGCCGCTGGGGAGGACAAGAAGAAACCGAGCCTGCACGCCAATACATTGCAGGTTTGATTAAAACCATTACCGACTCCATCATGCAAACAAACCCTGATGCCAATATATTGATAGCGGGTGATCTAAACGACAATCCCACGGATGCTTCCTTATTGAATTTCCTACAGGCAAAGGAAGTGGTTCCAACTCCAACCGGCAAAACCTTGTACAACATGTCGCTCGCATTGTACAAAAGCGGCGAAGGATCACTTTACTATAAATCATGGGATATGTTTGATCAGATCATTGTGTCGACTGCCATGCTCACCGGAGCCGGTGGAATGAAGGTTGCTGCTGACAAGCAGACTGTAATTAAACACGATTATCTCTTGTTTAAACCTAAAAATGGTGAGCCGCGGCCCAACAGAACTGCTTCAGGCAAAAAATATTTCGGTGGTTTTAGCGACCACTTGCCTGTTTATTTGGAAATGACGGTTAAATAACCTGCCGGGAAGGGGTTACTTCTTGCTGAAATCAACTTCCTTAATCAAGGTGCCTTCGGCATTCCAAAACTTCCAAAGGCTATCTTTAGCACCTTGGGTGTAATACCCCTCGTAGTAGAGGTTCCCATTGTCGTGGTAAGTTCGGGTCAATCCATTTCTGACCCCCTCATTAAATTCCCCTTCGCTCCACAGGATGCTGTTCTGAAAATAGGACTTCCATAATCCATCGGGTTTGTCATTTTTTAATGGCCCTTCTTTAAAAAGCTGTCCACCTGGATAGTACTCCCGCTCATAATAAGTCATCCTAACTCCTTCTGGCGTGTGATACATGCGATCAACCTTCACTGAACCATCAGGAAACGTAGCCACTACTTCAAGGCCCTGCCCGGGCATGGAGTTATTCTGGCATCCAACCATCCAAAGTAAAACAACAAATAAACCCGGTATCTTTCCCATGCTATCCTGATTTTTATGAGCGGTGAAACAACAAACGCTCGCCTCTTACGGCTTCGTTAACCATACCATTTTTATAGGCCGGTTGTCCGTTTACAAAAGTTGAAATCACCTTAGAATGAAACTCAATTCCTTCCATAGGTGACCAGCCACATTTGTACAGCACATTGCTTTTATCAACTGTCCATGAGCTATTCAGGTCAACCAACACCAGATCGGCGGCGTAGCCTTTGCGGATGAATCCCCTTTTCTGAACCCGGAAAAGTTCAGCCGGATGATGGCACATCATACTGACTACTTTTTCAATGGACATCTTTCCCTGACGGGCCAGTTCCAACATGGCTACAAGTGAATGTTGCACCATGGGACCACCCGATGGTGCTTTAAAATAAGGCCTTTGTTTTTCTTCCAGGGGATGAGGGGCATGATCGGTGGCAATCACATCAATTCTGTTATCCAACACGGCCTGCAATAAAGCACTACGGTTGGCCGGGCTCTTGATGGAGGGGTTCCATTTGATCATGTTTCCTTTGGCTTCATAGTCTTCACTCGAAAACCAAAGATGATGCACGCAAACTTCGGCTGTAATTTTCTTCTCTGAAAGTGGCAGTTTATTATCAAAAAGCTCCATCTCACATGCTGTTGACAAATGGAGTATGTGCAGGCGCGTCCCATGTTCTTTGGCCAGTTTTACCGCTTTCGCGGATGACAAATAACAAGCTTCTTCCGAACGTATTTCAGGATGGATGCCGGAGGGAGCATCTTCACCATATTTTTTGGTAAATTCTGCATAATTTTTTAGAATTGTCGCTTCATCCTCGCAATGAACCGCTACCAAGGTAGGTGCCGATTTGAAGATCCCGGATAAGGTTTGCTCATTATCTACCAGCATATTCCCGGTAGAAGAACCCATGAAGACCTTGATTCCACAAACAGTTGCAGGATTGGTTTTAATCACTTCCTCCAGATTGTCGTTTGAAGCACCCATATAGAAACTAAAATTGGCTGACGAAACCTCTGCCGCGTGCTTATATTTTTCTTCCAACAATGTTTGGGTCAGACAATTGGGAACCGTGTTGGGCATGTCCATAAAACTGGTAACACCTCCGGCCACAGCCGCCCTGCTTTCAGTTATCAGATCACCCTTGTAGGTAAGGCCCGGATCACGAAAGTGAACCTGATCGTCAATCACACCGGGGAGCAGGGTAAGCCCTGTGGCATCTATCAATTCAAATCCTGAAAAATCCTGATGCTCATCGGGCGATCCTTCATTCACGGAGGATATCAGTCCATTTTCGATGGTGACCCAGCCGAAAAATGTTTTGTTTTCGTTTACTATGGAAGCCCCTACAATGGCTTTTTTAGGTGAATTCATTTAGTTTAGATTGTTTTAACCGGTTTAATTTTTCCCAATATACTGCGTATCCGCAAATCGATAACACCAAAAATGGCCTCACGAAAAATGCTTTTATTCATCTTGGAGGTTCCTTCGGTACGATCGGTAAAAATAATGGGCACTTCAACTACCTTAAACCCAAGCTTAACTGCGGTAAACTTCATTTCTATCTGAAAGGCGTAGCCAACAAACTTGATCCTGTCGAGGTTTACAGTTTCCAGCAAACGCCTGGTCCAGCACATAAAACCCGCAGTGGTATCCATAATTTTCAACCCCGTAACGGCGCGTACATAAGCGGAGGCATAATATGACATTAATACCCTACCCATTGGCCAGTTCACCACGTTTACCCCGGTAATATAACGTGAACCAATAGCAGCGTCATTTTCAACCTTACTGGCTGCCAAATATAACCGTGATAAATCTTCCGGGTTATGCGAAAAATCGGCATCCATTTCGAATAAATAATCGTATTCGCGTTCCAGACCCCATTTAAATCCGGCAATGTAGGCCGTTCCCAACCCCAATTTTCCTTTTCGTTCGTGTATGAAAAGCCGGTCGGGGAACTCGTTCATCAAACGCCTGACGATTTCCGCCGTTCCATCCGGGCTATTGTCTTCAACAATCAGTACATCAAACACTTGTTCCAGACTAAACACCTTGCGAACAATGCGTTCAATGTTTTCTTTCTCGTTATAAGTTGGTATAATAACCAGGCTATCACTTTTCATTCATAAAAAATTTCTGCGAAAATAAGCTAAAGTTCAAAGAAACAAGTCTTAAAAAAAGCGAAATTGTCGCAGCAGATTACCTGCAACCAAAAATAAGCCATTGTTTACCAAACAGGCAGAATGCATTTTAGTGAAATGGTTTTCACCAAAGAATCAAAATTCACCACACTTTGTACCATGACAGCACTTTTTTCGTCGTGGCAGGTTAAACAAGCACCAAGGGTGAGGATGGATTTTTGCTGATCGACCGAAAACGGGAATACATCCGTGCGGGTAGAAACCACCTGTCCTTTTCTATCATCCAAAAATCCCACCCAGGCATCTTCGGGCAGGCCATCATGGGAATTGTTTTTATAATGAGAATTGAATTTCCAAAAGCCCTTGTCCTCATCGATCACGTAGGTCAGTATTCCCTTTCCATAACCCAATGCTTCGGAATTGTTGTGACACGAAACGCATGAACGGCCTTTGGCGGCTGTGGTATGGGGTGCTGCAGGAGCAAACAACCGCTTGAAGAGCAACGAATCGTGTTGATCTTTAGTATAGCTCGCCAGGTCGATGGTCAGCACCATTCCGGGCACCACCGGAATTATTTCCTGACCGGAAGCGGTTTTTCTGATTCCCAGTACAGGCAATCCGGCATTGTATTCACCAACAAATTCTACCCAACTCCCTTGTTTTTCAAGGTTTTTAACCATGTCGTAGCCTGGTTCATTTTCGTCGTAGGCATTGTGACAGCCTATGCAGCTCGGTGCCCAGGCCGAATGGCAGGCATTGCAACTCACCTCATGGTGGGCTTTTCCATAGGTACAAACTGCATTCGGAGGACGCAAAACATAAACTGTATCACGGTTTTTTCCATGCATCCACATGGTATCGTTCCTGACTTCGGTATTAATAAGTGCCTTGTTTCGCTTTTCGGTGGTTAAAAACACCCGATTGGCAATGTTGGCATATCTGAGGCCCGCGATGAGGGCCGACTCCTGATCCAGTTGAGCATAAGTAACCGTGCGATCCGCTTTGTTCCGATGACAATCCGCACATGCAATATCCACCTGCTGTTCCTGATGGGCATAACGCGTATCATCACCCATCAACTCATAGGAATTATGACAGTCGATGCAATCCATTTTTAATTTATGGTGCACATCATCCTGAATGTAGGTAAAAACCCTGGTTTGGTCAATGATGCGATAAGAGTGCTTGGTGGGCAATTCATCCGGGTTCAACAGTGTTTCGTGCCAGCCTTCGTAATTGGTCGAAATCCTTCCCGATCGGTTATGGCATCCAAAACAGTGGTTGTTGCCGACTTTTAAATCGATGGAGGGATGGTTTTTAAGGTAATCGGGATGGTTTTTGCGGTCAATGGCAAGATGGCTCAGACTGCTGTCTGCTTCATTGTAATTGAGATGACAGGCCAGGCAACCTCCTCCCCTGCTTTCGTTGGTAATGGGCCCTGTTTCCCTTTTTGGGTTTCCCAAATGACAGGTTACACACATATTTTTCAGATGTTCATCGGCCGGGGAATGGTGTAATTCATCCACCGAGGTAAGCTCATCAGGAGATGCAATTTCGTCAAACACAAACCTGTCGACACTGATCATACCGCTTAAATTGGCCATCAATCCATTGTTGATGCGCGATGTGATTTGTTGATGACATTGTGTGGTTCCACACGATTGGCCGGCATCCGCCAGATTTCCGGGTATCAGCCGCATACCATGATGCGATGCCTCCTTATCCCGCGAAAACGGATTGCCTCCATGACAAGAATAGCAGCCAACGGCCTGAGGGTTATGCGATTTTGAAAATCCGGTCATCCCCTGGTGACAAATCAAACAGCTTTCGTTTCTGCCCAGAATAACCTCCGGTAAGGTATCAGAAGTCTTTGAAAACAAACCCAAAACTTGCCAGTCAGCTGTTTCAACGGGATTATATACAGCACTGATTTCATTTGATTTCCAGGGCCATTGCCATTGCCAGTTGGCTCCCCTGAAAAAATAACCGATTACAGTAAGAAACAAATAAACCAAAGTGAAAAAGAGCAATAGCCGTTTGGGCAACCATCCATTATTCCGCGAAAGCGGTACCATAATTAGAAGAAACAGCAACAACAATACGATGATTAACGAATAGCCCGGATGGGTAATCAAATGCAGGATTTCCTGAAATCCAACGAAATACCAGGGCCCTTTTACCACCATGCTTAATCCATCGTGTAGTGGAGCCATCAGCAAAACGCTCAATATCAAAATGGATGTCATGGTTATTACAAAATCGCGCAACCGGGGCCAGATGGTCGGGGCATGCTCCATCACAACAATGATGATAAAAATGGTGAAGGTGGCTATGTGGTGAACATAAATGAATTGGAGACTTTCGCCATCTCCAAGAAATGTCTGACGGATCATTTCTCCAATCAACGGAATTCGGGTAACCAAACCTGAGAAAATCCTTTGAGCCTGACCGGCATCGGCGTCGCCTTTCAGGATAAATCCTGTAATCATGGCCAGAAAGATAATCAGCACTCCGATGGTAAGCCGGAACCACAGGGCCATATTGAGCTTAATGGCCTTTTTACGGGTAAAATGATCGTATAAATGGATCACGGTGAAAAGCAGAAAAAACTGGGCACTCCAGAAGTGTATGTTACGGAAAAGCGAAGCTGCCGGATTGGTCAGCATCAGGAAACTGATGGAACCATAGGCATCGTTGACATTATAAGGCACTACCAGAAAAATTCCGGAGACAACACAAATAATCAACAAAGCCAGACTTAATTGACCGAAAGTGGTTTTGGTAATCAGTTTATGAAGTGGCTTAATCATAGTTCCACGGTCAGGGTTTGTTGATCGGTATTAATCTGGTAGGCCAACTGAGGCAAGGGTTTTATGGCAGGTCCGGTAACCACCTGACCGTTTAATTTATAGGATGATCCATGGCACGGGCACATCAGTTTATCCTGCGACTGCTGATCGATTCTACAACCCAGATGGGTACATTTGGACGACAACACCTCAAATTGGTCGTCCTTTTTGATCACAATAAAATCATCGAAAAAATTCACACCCGTTAAAACGGCCAATGGCACCACCACCGGTTTTTTGATTTCATTTTTCGATTTGCTGTCCACCATTCGTTGCCATAAACCAAGAAACAACAATCCCATAAAAGCGGCGATGAATTTTATAAAAAGACGTCGGTTGTATTTTTGCTTCATGGCATCCGGTTGATGAGCAAAAATACCAAATATAATCAGATGTGTTTTTAAATAGTTTCCAAGGCGTGTTTCAAATCATCAATAATATCTTCTACATCTTCAATACCTACTGAAAATCTGACTAAATCATCAGTAATTCCTGCTGCGATTTTGTTTTCTTTGCTAACTGCCGCATGCGTCATGGAAGCCGGATGTTGAATAAGTGTTTCCACTCCTCCCAATGAAACAGCCAGGGTAGCCAGATGAACATGATCCATCAGCTTTTGTCCTGCTTCGTAGCCTCCTTTAAGCCCAAAACTCATCATCGATCCAAAACCTTTCATTTGGGTTTTAGCCAATTCATATTGTGGGTGCGATGTTAATCCGGGATATTTGATCCAGGCTACTTTTGGGTGTGATTCCAAATAATCAGCCACTTTCATCGCACTTTCCTGGGCGCGATCGATGCGGATAGCCAGTGTTTTAACTCCCCTTAATACCATAAATGCCTGTGTAGGATCCATATTGCAACCCATGTACACCATCGAATGTCTGATCTTTTTGTAGATTTCCGGATCTTTGGCTACGATGACTCCTCCAACAATATCTGCATGACCATTGATAAATTTAGTAATCGAGTGTAGTACCACATCTGCTCCTAAATCGAGTGGCTTTTGCAGGTATGGAGAGCAAAATGTATTGTCGACCACGAGAATAAGGTTGTGTTCTTTTGCAATTTTTGAACAAGCCACAATATCCGTAATTTCCATGGTTGGATTCGCCGGAGTTTCGATATATAAAACTTTGGTATTGGGTTTTATGGCCGAAACAATGTTTTCGAGTTTAGATGTATTAACAAAGGTTGCTTCTACATTGAAACGGGAAAAATCCTGTTCAAGTACACCTCTGGCGGGACCATAGACGGCATCAGAACTTACAATATGGCTTCCTGCTCCGAGTAAGGCCATGTAAACACTGCTGATAGCGCCCATTCCTGAACTGGTAGCAATTCCATCATATCCATTCTCGAGTGATGCAATATTTTGCTCGAATGCCTTGATGGTAGGGTTTCCGATGCGGGTGTATATGTACCCGTTGCTTTTTCCAGAAAAACAATCGGCGCCCTCTTGTGCACTCTTGAATTTGAAAGTTGATGTTTGATAGATGGGCACTGTAGCACTTCCGAATTCATCTTCAAATGCTCCTGCATGGATTAATTTGGTGTTGAAACCTTTGTCATTCGTATTCATTTTCTTAATTATTTGGTTACAAGTTGATTCCCTTTCGGGCATTTATTTCGTTGCTTTAATTACCTTTTTGTTTCAAACGATTCGTTTTCAGAACAGTTATGGCTGTTAGATCTCTTTAAGCTCCCCGTTTTTAAACTTTTCAAAGGCTTGTTTAATGGTCATATTGTGGGCTTCAGTAAAAATCCGTATGTTGATCTGTTTGAGTGCCTGAGCAGCATGACTACCCGGCCCATTTCCTGTTATCAAAACATCAGGGCTGAGTTCAAATATTTTTTGTGCAGTTGCTGTTCCTGCACCGTGGGCTTCATTTTCCACTACACTATTGTCAAATGAGCTAAATGTTTCACTCTGCTCATCGTAAACTACTATAAACATGGTTCTTCCAAACCGTGGATCCATCATCGAATCCCATGCTGTGCCTTTAGCCGTAAATGCTATTTTCATCTATTGTGATTTTAAGTAATTACCAATTGTTTTATTCTTTCCCAGCTTGCAGTCAGCAGGGGTTTTATCCTGTTCTTATCATACTCTACGATGGTTTGTCCTTGTGTCATGGCCCTGGTGAAGTTTTCATCATACGGCAAATCAGCCAGATGAACGATGTTTTCTTCTGCTAAAAACCCAACAATTTCATCCCGTTTTTTTGGATTAACATCCGATTTGTTGATAATGCAAGCGGCTTTTATGTTGAATTTTTTCACGAGTTCGTAAACGCGTTTTAAGTCGTGGAGACCCGAAACAGAAGGTTCTGTAACCAATACAACAAAGTTGGCCCCCGATAGTGATGAGACTACCGGACAGCCTACTCCCGGAGAGCCATCAACCAGAATAATGTCTTTCCGTTCTTCAAAAGCAATATCCCTGGCTTCGTTTTTTACCTTGGCTACCAGTTTGCCTGAATTGTCGGCGCCAATCCCCAACCGGGCATGTACCATGATACTTCTGGTTTTGATGTTCGAGATGTACCACTTTCCTGCCAGACGGTTTTTGTTGGTGATGGCCTCTGTAGGGCAAACACGGGCGCAATAGCCGCAACCCTCGCAACTTAAGGGGTCAATCACGTACTGCATGTTTCTAATTGATATCGCACCAAAGCGACATACCTGCGCACACTTGTTGCAACGAATACAACTGTTTATATCGATGGTTGCCAGTTCGCCACTGTAGAAATCTTCTGAAAAATCAAAATCCGGTTGCATAAGCAGGTGCATGTCAGCAGCATCCACATCGCAATCGGCAACCACGACATTGTTTCCCCCCAGAACGGCAAATGAGGCCGTAATAGATGTTTTTCCTGTTCCTCCTTTTCCTGAGATAATAACTATTTCTTTCATGCAATGCCTCCTTTCGATGCTTTCAAACAGTAGTCAAGAATGGTGCTTAATAATTCTTTTACCTCCGGGATTTCCTGGTAGATTAACTTCCCTGATGAATAGAGCTCGGCTATTTTGCGGCTGTTGGGTATCTTTGCCAGGATAGGAATATTTTCTTTTTGACAGTACCTGATCACGTCATCATTGCCAATCCCATAGCGATTAACCACCACTCCCATTGGTCTCTTAAGCGCGCGCATGGTTTCTACAGCCAGGGTTAAATCGTGCAGACCAAAGGGAGTGGGTTCGGTAATCAAAATCACAAAATCGGCATTTTTGGTCGCTTCAATTACCGGGCAGGAAGTGCCTGGCGGGCAGTCGTCAATTTCGATTCTCAGATGAGCATAATTTTCATTGCTGTATTGCTTTGTTTTTGAAATCGTGGGTACTGCCTGTTCTTCTCCTACATCCAACCGACTTTCGACAAAATGAAGGTTATTTATCCTGAAATTACTGAGTTTTCCGGTTCTCTTTGAAATCATTGGCAATGCTTCGGTAGGGCACAACTCAGAACAGGTATAGCAGCTATGACATAATTCGGGAAAAACAAGGATTGTGGGGCCAAGCTGTAGTACTGCATGAAAATTACACACTTTCTGACACAGTCCACAGAAGGTACATTTTGGTTCATCCCATTGAGGGATCATTTTAAAATTCGGTTCCTCATAAATCAACTCTCCTTTGAAAAACAGGCCTGAATTCGGCTCCTCAACATCCAGATCAACCAATACCACTTCTTCCTGTTCAGCTATATAAGCTGCCAGGTTGGTAGCCAGGGTAGTTTTTCCGGTTCCTCCTTTGCCACTTGCAATCGCAATTCTAACAGGACTGTGGTTAGTCATAATTAAGTCTGGTTTTCTCGTCCGCTAGTGTTTGTTTTATGGCTTCCTTTAAAAAAGGTGTATTCCATGTGTTCAATTTTTGATGCGTCAGATGGTATTTTTGGGGAATGGGATGCGTCCCGAAAACGACTTTCATTCCATACTTCTCTGGGATAAACTTTGCATAATGTTCCATATAGGGACATGGAGGATATCCCACCAAAAAACCGGTAGCGAAATGAATATGTGTGACCCCATTTTTTTTCATCTCTTCGGGGGCATATTCAATATTTCCGCCTGGGCATCCTCCGCAGGTGGTATAAGCGGCAAGTTCAACTTCCTGGTCTTCATACATTTTGAAAGCCCCTTCATGATTTTGTAATGCTCTAAAACATTTGCCTCCGGCACAAGTATGGTACCGGTCGCAGATGATAATTCCGATTTTAATTTTTTTCATTGTCATGAGCATGTTCGTGGTCGCCATGGTGGTCACAATAATTGGCGCTAAGGGTAAGCCTATCTGCCAGAAAATTATTGACCAGATTGGTAGCCGTATCCAAGGGTGCACCTACAAAAACATTTACCCCTGCTTCGTTAAACAGGTTTACGGCCATGGGGCCCATTCCTCCGGCGATTACTTCGGTTGCTCCATTGTCAGCCACCCAACGGGGGTAAGTTCCGGGTTGATGTTCAGGGGGATCCAGCATAACGATGTTTGTAATGACGTTGTTTTCAACATCAACATAGGCAAATTGCTGGCAATGGCCAAAATGTTCTGATAGCATGTTCCCTGCCATTGGTATTGCGATTCTTTTTTTCATTGATTTATTTTTAAATAACCTTATTTCAAAAATTATTTTAATCCGCTTTTAAGGCGTTTACCTTCTCCAAACTCTCCCTGAGAATTTCGTTTTTTCCCCATTCCCTTGCCGAGTTTCTCTAGTTTTTCTTTGTCAGTTGCATTGCTGCATTTTCCCAATTTACGTCCTGTTTTAGAACCTTCTCCTTCAGGACCTGTTCTATCAAGTTTTGGCATAGCTTTATTATTAGTGATTTAACATATTGATGATTTGCTGAATTGTTTTCGTGGGTTCTTTTAGTACAATCATTTGGATTTTCAGGCTATCGAGCAGGGGTTTGATTTTTACACCAAACTCACTTGATATAATTTTGTTGGTATTTCGTGATGCAATGATGTTCACCGAAGCAGGACCTGCTCCTTCTTCCAAATCTCTGTTGGGATTGGGAATAAACTCCATCGCTTTGCTTTCACTGTCATAAATTATAAAGTAGGCACAACGTCCAAAACTTAAGTCTAAGGTCGATTCCAGGGTATTTCCGTTTGAAGCAATGGCTATTTTCATGGTTTTTAGTTTTTCTGTTTTTTGGGATCTGTACTCTTTTTACGTATCATAAGATGGTTGCATTCCGGACATGTCTGTTGATTGCATGGATCTCCGAACCGATGCTTCTTCTCAAACCCACAGCCGGGACATACGCAAAAGTCTTCACAATTCGTCGGGTGGTCATCCTCTGATTCATTCGCAAAATCAAACTGATTAATTTGATCGTGGCCACACAGCGGGCAATTTTCAACCACGATATCTTTTTGTGGATTGTTGAAATAGCAATGACAATTGCTGCATTGATACCAATCGCTGTCGAAGTAAACTTTGCCTCCTTCAATTGAAATTTGTCTCCCCTCAACCATGGCTTTAGCCACTTTTTGAAGTGCCGAAGCGTAAATTCTGGTAAAGGTTGGTCTGGATACTCCCATCATGATTGAGGCCTGATGATGGTTAAGTTTGTCGTAATCGCTTAAGCGCAGGGCTTCATATTCTTCATATAATAAATTGACTACCTCAGGATGCTGCTGACCCGCTTGTAAACCATAGGGTTTGAAACCTTTGATGATTGGGGGACTTAGCACTTTTCGCAGTACTTTAATTCTAGGACTCATATTTTATTAATCAATAGTTCGCTGCAAAGGTAATGAACTATAGTTCACTTAATAATATTTTTCAATATATTTTCTAAGAAATATTTTAGCGGGAAGCTGGATTGCAAATTCGGGGGTATAGACCTTGAAACCATCGCAAACAGCATTTGATTATTGTATTTCGATACAACAACTGGCTGTTATCTCGGTGAAAACCGGATTATTGATTAATTACAATAAACCTCAAAGGTGTTGAGGATTTCTAATTTGAAAAAGAGAGAACTTTTAAATCAAGTAAATAAAGGTCAGGGACTATTTCTGTAGTACAGCAATTTATGTGGCTTATTAATAAAGGTGTGGATAGATTGTGATGTTGCAGATTATTCTACCCCAAATGGCAAATCTTCATTAACCCTTCAGGATCTATCACTTCAAAAGTTTTACCATTTATTCGAATCAAACCATCATCCTGAAAACTTTTTAATGTTCTGATAACACTTTCTGTTGACATTCCCGATAATTCGGCTAATTCTTTTCTGCTGAGCAACAATTCAAACTTATCCGTTTTAAATATATTTCCAGCCAAACAAAGAATTATATCTGCCAGTTTTCCAAATGCCTGACGGTGATTCAAACAAAAAAAACGGCCGTTTTTCTGCATAGCTACCTCGCTCAATACATCGATAATTGCTGTAGCAAATCGGCCGTTCTCCAAAATAAGCTTTCGTATAATATTAATGTCGATCAGTTTAACGGTTGTGTTAACATAGGCTGATGCTGTATATTGGAAAATGTTCTGATTGGTCGGTAACGATGTCAATCCGATAAGACTTTTTGGCGAGGCAATTCTCAAAATGAGTGACTGATCACCTTCTTCGTAAAATACTTTAACTAATCCCTCGCAGATATACAGAATGTGACTGGTAAAAGTTCCTTGTTTTACAATTACTTCACCCTTTTTATACTCCACCATAACCTGATTTCTCTCCACGAGCTCCTTTTGTTCCTCGGTCAGGTGATCGAAGCAACTGCAACTAATATTAGAAACAGTACAACTGGTTTTTATTCGCTCAACTATGTTACTCAAGACTTTACTATTTTGCATACAAAGATAAACATATTAAGCCGACCCCATACACTCATGACGCAAATCATGTTTTTTGAGGCGCAACATCATATGCAAAAACCTTTGTGTGAAATGTGGTCACAATACATTTGCGCCAGGAATCTATAATAGTAAGTCCATGAAAAAGTTGACCTTAATTGTTGCCCTTTTTTGCACCACCCATTGGTTATTTGCCAATAATGGAACAAATAGGGATAGCATCAGATCTTTCCCGATGAATGAGTATGTATATAAATCAGGTAATACCAATAATCCTTCTGCTGACCACTCGAAATTTGCGATTTTACAGCAACCATTTGCGAGTGCCCACGATGCAACGGCAGCCTGTTTGTCATGTCATACAGAGCGGGATAAGGAAATTATGGCCACATCTCACTGGCATTGGAGGCGCAGCGAAAAGCTTGAAGGCAAAGGAGTAGTCTCGCTTGGAAAGGCTAATATTATCAATAATTTTTGTATTGGAATCACAGGAAGTGAAGCCACCTGTACACGCTGTCATATTGGATATGGATGGACTGACAGCTCATTTGATTTTACTGATCCTCTCAACATCGATTGTTTGGTTTGCCATGATAAAACAGGTACCTATAAAAAGAAACCTGGTGGAGCAGGCTATCCTGCCGAATCGGTTAACTTAAACTTTGTATCGCAGCATGTAGGATCTCCAGGGCGTGAAAATTGTGGGGTTTGTCATTTTTTAGGAGGCGGGGGCAACAACGTAAAACATGGAGACCTGGATATAGCCATGCTCGATTGCTCACGCGAGGTAGATGTGCACATGACGACCGAAGGCGAAAACATGAGTTGTGTCGATTGCCATATTACTGAAAAACACCAAATCCCGGGAAAAGTGTATGCTCTCTCCTCAGAAAATAAAAACAGAACCACATGCGAACAATGTCATACCGATAAACCTCATCAAAGCACTATTCTTAATGAACATGGATTGCGGGTAGCTTGCCAAACCTGCCACATACCAGAATATGCCAAAGCCAATGGCACCAAAATGATTTGGGATTGGTCGACCGCCGGACGGTTAGACGAACATGGAAACCCCATGCATGAAAATGATGCTGATGGTAACCACAATTATCTATCAATAAAGGGGAATTTCGTTTATAATGATCATGTAATTCCTGAGTATTTCTGGTTTAACGGCATCGCCAATCACCAGTTGATTACTGATAAAATTACTACAATTCCAGTACAGATGAATACATTGTATGGATCTTACAACGATAAAGGTACCCATCAAAAAAGCCATGCTCCGGCAAAAATATGGCCGGTTAAAGTACATCGGGGAAAACAAATCTACGACACAGTAAATATGACTTTAATACAACCTAAACTTTGGGATAAAGAAAGTGGGAAAGGAGCTTATTGGACAGATTTTGATTGGAATAAGGCTGCAGAATTAGGTATGGCAGCGTGCGGTCTACCCTATAGTGGAGTATATGGATTTGTTGAAACAGAAATGTACTGGCCTTTAAACCATCAGGTTTCTCCGGCAAGCGAATCACTAAAATGCATTGATTGCCACTCGCGCCCAAATAGCCGACTGGCTTCGCTGAACGACTTTTACCTGCCAGGTCGCGACTTCAATCCGATTGTGGAAACTGCAGGAGTTTCATTTATCCTGGTCTCGATTATCGGTATAGCTTTTCATGCCTTTTGCAGGATTGTTTTTGGAGGAAAATGCAAAATCGACAACCCTTAATAAATCACCAATGAAAAAAGTATATCTATATAAAAAATTCGAACGTTTCTGGCATTGGGGGCAATCATTACTAATATTTGCTCTGTTAATCACAGGATTCGACATCCATGGAACAACTCATTTTTTTGAATACAGTCAAGCCATGGCCATTCACAATATCTCGGCATGGGCCTTCCTTGTTTTAATTGTTTTTGCCATTTTTTGGCATGTTACAACCGATGAGTGGAAACAATACCTTCCCACAGCAAAAAACATGAAGGCTCAACTGGATTATTACCTGGTGGGAATATTTGCTCATGCACCCCATCCTGTAAAAAAAAGAACCCTTAGCAAACTAAATCCATTACAAAGGATTACCTACTTTGCTCTCAAAATTGTGATCATACCTACCATGGTGATTACAGGGCTGATGTATATGTATTTCAATTATCCAATCCTGGAGTTTGAAATCGAAAGCCTGGAAACAGTGGCCATCATTCATACCATGGGGGCCTATTTACTACTGACCTTCCTCATCATTCACCTGTATCTCATCACCACCGGTCATACGTTAACTTCAAATCTTAAGGCAATGATAACGGGCTGGGAAGTAGTTGATGATGAGGACGTGAAGGACATTGTGGAAGAAGCTGTTGAAGTGACCGGGTTAAAAATCCGACCAATTAGTCGCACCCGCCAAAGCCATGAGGAACTTGAAGAACTTGTACTTAATGCGCTTCATGAAACAGAAACCAAAGTAAAAAACAAGAAATTAAAAGGTCAGAAAAAATAAATCAGGCCCAAATTAAAACTATAATAAGATGAAAAAAATAATCATGAAACTTATTGGCATGATGGGAATACTGGTTTTTGCTTATTCCTGTCAACAGAAAAGCAATTATAATAATGTGGACGAAATAGTTGCCGAGGCCATGGAAACAACCCAGGGAATTACAGCTGAACAACTCCACACCAAAATTGATAATGGCGATATGATTTTGTTAATTGATACGCGCGAACCCGCCGAATTCAATGCGGGTTATATTCCTGGTGCGGTAAATATTCCACGGGGGGTTCTCGAATTTGAGATCAACAACCAGACGTTTTGGGATGAGGCTATGCTGTATATGCCTGTAAAAGAGGAAGAAATTATTATTTATTGCAAAAAAGGAAAGCGAAGCATACTGGCTGCCTGCACATTAAAAAAATTAGGGTATAAAAAAGTTTATTACCTGAGTGATGGCTGGAAAAATTGGGAAATGAATTATCCTTTATTGTATGAAAAAAATCCGGATCAATCCGCTCATACCTCATCTGGTGAAAGTGGTGGTTGCTAGTGTAAAATATTTTTTGGTAAACACTTAGACAATGGAAGCTCCTGTATCGGGAGCTTTTTATCTATCCGAACTTACTGATTTTAAGGAGTAAATCCGGCTCAAGTATACTGATCTGCTTCCCTTTGGTACTGATTATTCCATCATCTTTAAAATCCTTCATAATGCGCATAACGCTTTCCACCGACAAGCCTGTAAGATCGGCCAAATCGTTGCGGCTAATTGGCAATAAAAAACTCTTTGTTTTAAATACCCGATCAGATAAACAAATCAACAAATCGGCTACCAGGCCTGCAGATTGTTTCCGTGTTAAACAATAAAACCGACCGTATACCTGTGCTGCATTCTCGTTTTGTATGTTAAACATTTTGAACGCAAAGTCAGGATTCGACATGAGCAGTCGTTTAAACACACTTAAATCAATCAGTTTGGCTTCAGAATCAATATAGGTTGATGCTGAATAAATAAATGCATTGTTCCCCTCATAAATGCTGGATAATCCAATAAAGTGACTGGCGGGGATAATCTTTAAAATCAAATCTTTTGAAGTTCCGCCGATAAATACTTTCACCAACCCTTTCTCCAAAAATATGACATGAGATGCAAACGAACCTTGTTTGGCAATCACCTCCCCTTTCTTGTAAACAATTCTGATGGTGTTTTTTTCCAGGTGCTCCTTTTCCGCTTCTGTCAACACATCAAAACACTCCATATGTTTATTTTCAACCACACAGCTATTTGAAGAACCAGGCATGCTCATATCTACATATTTATATTTCGTGACAAAAGTAGCATTATTTCAAGAATCGTGATTGTGTCAGTTTATTTTCTGTCAAATTACAGTTTCTTACCCGCCCTATTACACCCTGCGTTTCTGAGTTCACATTAAGCAGCCCCGTAATTTTGACGACATGAATTTTAATAAAAAAAGAACCATTACTAATCAAAAATTTTACCAAATGAAAAAATTATTTAGTTATTTATTTATTGCCATGTTTATTCCGGCATTGTTTTTAACAAGCTGTAAAGACAAAAATGATGATCCCATTGTAGTTGGCACCTATGATGATTTAAAAGCTTACATGACAACCAATACCATGGACCTGCCTGATTTACTGGATGGCTGGGTTACTGATGCAAAATACGTAGCTGATGGTGGGTTTGTTGAGCCAGATGGAACCATTCCTGCTTACCATGTGTTTGATATAAGAAGTGCTGCGGACTTTGAAAAAGGGCATGTTAAAGGGGCTATTAATGTCGAACTTGCTAACGTACTCACAAAAGCAGCTGAAGTAGGAAAAGACAAACCAATCCTGGTTTTCTGTTATACCGGTCAAACAGCAGGCCGCGCTGTTATGGCTTTGCGACTCTCTGGTTATAGCGCCAAAGTAGCTAAGTTTGGGTTTTCTGCCTGGACCAACAATGCAGCCTTCGATAGCTGGACAAGTAAAGTGGGTAACATTGCAGTTGGCAGCCCCAACTGGAATACCAATGCTTCGGCTACTTTACCTGTCAACCTGAACCCGACCTGGACTTCCACCTCTACAGATGGAGCCACCATTTTAGCTGAACGTATTCAGGTCATGCTAACAGCTTCCGGATGGAATGTTACAGCTGCTGAAGCTTTAGCTGCTCCGGTTGATTATTCAATCTATAACTATTGGGGTGAAGCTGACTATTTAAAATATGGTCACTATTCAGGTGCTTATCAGTATACAACTATTTCATTTGCAACAGCAAATGCACTTAATCCAGACAACAATAACCTGGTTTATTGCTATACAGGACAAACCTCTTCAATCACTACGGCCTGGTTGAATGTATTGGGATACAATGTAAAAAGCATTAGTTTTGGTGTAAATGCACTCATGCATGATGCCTTAACAACCGATTCAAAAAACAACTGGCATTTCCCTTACCACAGCTTCCCTTTCGAAGGAACACTTGCAAAATAAATGATCACCGGGCTGACGGATTGAATCCGTCAGCCTGTTTATCTTGTTTACTGACAATAAAATCTACAACTAAAATGAAAAAAGTTCTCCTCATAGCAGGTTTATTTCTGATGTCGCTAACCTATAGCAATTCATCAACAGCTCAAGGATGCGTTGAAACTACTTCCTCAGACGGGCCTCAACTGGTTGGATACATTCAACCCCAATTTAATTACTATTATTTTGGTGATGATGCAAACGGAAATGCAATCAAACCAAGTACATTTGAATTCCTTCGCGCCCGCTTTGGTGTTGTCGGATCAATACCATATGACATAAGCTATTATGTAATGGCAGAATTAAGTCCTGTTTCAGGAGGCCCTCAACTACTTGATGCCTATATCTCATACGCACCCATCGGAAAATACATGAAGATTTCCATTGGACAATTTAAATCACCTTTTTCACTGGAGTTAAACACTCCATGTCATGCCCTTAACACGATCAACAGATCTACTGTTGTAAATAACCTCGCCTCTCCTTTCAGAGATATGGGGTTGATGTTGTTGGGTGCTTTTGGTAAAGACAGAGACATTATTTCATATAAAGTAGCCGTTTTAAATGGTACCGGAATCAATGTACTTGATGACAATGCCAATAAAGAAATTGCAGGTCGTGTTGTTTACTCTCCTTTTGAGTGGATAAATATTGGTGCAAGCGGACGAACAGGTCTTATTGGTAAGATTCTTGATGCAGATGGAACAGTTAAAAGTGTTACCCGCTATGCCGGCGACTTGACTCTAGATTACAAAAGCCTCAAATTTCAGGGAGAATATATTTATGGCATTACGGTAGGTGAAGTTGCAACCGGTGGTGGTTGTGGTGGCAAATCTACTCTTGTTACCGAGCCGGTATTCAAATCCTCAGGCTTTTGGGTCGCCGCAATGTATATGTTTCCCATTAATTTACAACCCATTGTAAAGTATGAAGCGTACGACCCTGACGGAGCCACCTATTCCTATCAGGGAGTCGGACAAAATTACACCCTAAATACCTTAACCATGGGCGTAAATTATTTCCTGAATGATTGGACACGGGTTCAGGCAAATTACGTATATAATATAGAAGGTAAAAGCAATGGTATTATTAATGAGTATGACAATGACGCTTTTATGATCCAATTCCAGGTAAAATTTTAATTCAAAACTAAATAAATAATTCAATGAAAATGCTTAACTATTTACTTGCAACGTGTCTGATGGTTGTTGCTTACGCTATGCCGGCATTGGCACAGGGGGATATTATCACAGCTGAACAGTTCATGCAACTAATCAAAACAGATAAAAATGTTGTTATTATTGATGCCGGCAAAGAAAAGGATTACACACTTGCTCATATAAAAGATGCAGTAAATGTTCCTTATAAATCTTTGGAAAAAGAGGGCGAAGTTGAGGGACTAATTAATAGCCCCGCAGAGTTGGCAGCGATCTTCGCATCAAAAGGGATAAATGATAACAATACCATTGTTGTGTATGATGGAGGAACTCAGAAATACTCGTCGAGGGTATATTGGATACTGAAATATTTAGGTGTGCCAAATGTAAAAATTCTCCAAAAAGACATGGACAATTGGAGAAAAGTAAGGGTACCTATCACGAAAATGCCAGTGAAAAGAGCAGCAACTACCTTTACACCAAAAGTAAACAATGCAATTATTGCCGACATGGCCTATGTAAAAGACGGTAAAGCGTTGATCATTGATGCCAGAACTTCGGAAGAATTTACCGGTGCTTCTGAAAAAAGCAAAGGACATATTCCCGGAGCCATCAACATCAATTACAAAGAAGTACTAACTCCTTCTGAGGCCTTTAAATCCAAATCGGAGCTCGAACCCCTGATTGCTCAATACAAATTAACCCCAAATCAACCTATTGTTATCTATTGCAATACCGGAATTATTGCGGCAGTCATCTATACAGCCCTTACAAATGAAATGGGTTGGACAAATGTAAAGGTTTATGATGGTGCGTATAAGGAATGGGAAGTAAAAGGCAATCGGCTTGATACAAAAGCATCTGTTGCACCGACAAAAAAAATGAAAGAATCTGCTTCTGACGGAGGGTGCTAATTCATTCTCAGATTCAGATTTGAATAAAAATGATACCTAAATCACTGTTAAGAGCTTCAATATTTACTTGCATCCCAATGGAACAACTAGATTCAACCGCTTTTTTGAACCTGACCAAAACGGAACAAGTGATTATGGTTATCCGGTCCGGAGAAGAATTACTCATTCGTCACGAAAAAGGATTCGCGATACATTTATTTTGCCTGGAGAACTTGCTGGTTGAACTTTGGTATATTGCCAATTCATCAAAAATCGTAAAAACCCGGTTGTCGTCCAAAGAGAAAGTAGCGGAAGAATACCCTCTGTTATGGGAACAGATTCAGGAACTATTGGTAAAAAGAAAATTCAATTAATTTTTCTCATTTTGAATATTGGAAAAGCTGCAATTTAAAAATGCAGCTTTTTTTTATCCCTTTTCGCTAATTATTTTTAGCAAATCATAATTCAGTATTTCAAACGATTTTCCTTTCACACGAATACTCCCTATATCTGATAAGTCCTTGATGGATCGGGTAACGCTCTCACGAGTTGCACAAATCAGGGCAGCAATATCATTGCGCGATAATGGAATCTGAAAACTCCTGGATTTTTTTACTTCATCCGAAAAAAACAGGATGGTATCGGCCAACCGGCCATCTACTTGCTTTTGGTGTACATTCACAAACCGGGCAAAATAAGAGAGCTCGTCCCGGCATAAATACAAAATAAGCTCATTGGCAAATTGTGCATTACGCGAAATCAAATCCTTAAAAGAGGTAATGTCGATATAACAGATTGTAGAGTCCTCGATGGCTGAGGCAGAGTACTGGTGAATTTTATTTGATAATACTGTCTGCATGCCAATGTAACAACCTGGTTGTAATATTTTTAATATCTGGTCAGTCCCTTTTACCCCTTTTTTATGAATCGTGGCAAGTCCGCTCTTAAGGTATGCAATATGTGAAGAAAGAGAGCCTTCTTTAATAATGCTTTCTCCTGGTTTCATGTCGACTTCAGCGCAATTTCCTTGCAAATACTCAACCTCTGTTGGATTAAGCGCATCTACAGCCTTCGACCTTATCGCACATATACTACAATTTCCCATTTAGCAAAGTTAAACATAGTTTACATTGTCACTGTGTTTAAAATGTGATTTATGTATCATTGCTAATGATGATATAGCTCATATGAAAGAGACAATCATACAGTGAAAACATATCAAGAACGGCACCATAACAAACTAATTATCAAATCAATAAGTGAATATTGTAATATGCATATTTGTACATTTGTTACCAGATAGTATTGACGTAAACACATTAAAACTCTATAATGATGAAAACTGGTTTAAAAATTTTCGTGAATTCAGCACTTATGTTTGGGCTGATTGGTTTTGTTTCATACCTGTTTATTATTATCGCAGGCTTTTTTGGATGCTGTGCAGGATTATCGACTTTTTTGTATCACAAAATTGTGATGATCATTCTTGTAGGCGGAGCACTTACTTTTGGTGTTTGTTTGTATAACAACTGTTATAAAAAAAGTCAATTCAACAAAAGTTAATCGCAATTAACCCAACCCATGAAGGAGGTTGTTTGGTTTTCTGATGCTACCATACCTGATCGCATTGTATGTTGCGGTCAGGTTCTTATATTGATAAACAAATACAGAAAGCTACATATTAATTTAGAACCAGTTAAAACAATACTATTCAGCTGATATTATGACACATACGATAGCCCTGGTCTGGTGAATGATTATTTATCCCATTTCTAAATAATTAACACTACAGGCTGTTTATGTGCATGTTACTTCTTTTCTGATATATATCACAATTTTTACGCGTCACCCATCTGATTGATAACAAGGCTCTAGGGGTTTTGTTATCTCATTTTGAGCAAATTGGCTTTATTAAACAATTGAATATATTTTTGCAAATTAATATATATTGAACTTTTTAGATATATGATATATTATACTCATTGCGAATTAATTCGGGTAGAATGAAAACAAGAAGAGAGTTTATAAAAATATCAGCTGTGGGTGCCGGTGCAGCGGCAATTGGCCTTAGTGCTGTCAATATTGCAGGGCTCAAACTGGTCAATGCTGCCAACGATCAAACGGCGGTAAGCGATGAAGAAATGACGTCCTTTCCAACCTATTGCGAAGTGTGCTTTTGGAAATGCGCCGGATGGACTTATGTTGACAAACATAAAAACATACGCAAGATCATTGGCAACATAGAGGATCCGCACTGTAATGGCCGCCTTTGTCCAAGGGGCACCGGTGGCGTGGGTATGTATACTGATGAAGATCGGTTAAAAACTCCACTCATCCGTGAGACTGTAAATGGAGAACAGGTTTTTAGAAAAGCCTCCTGGAAAGAAGCCCTGGATTTGGTAGCTTCAAAAATGAAAGACGTGGCTAACAAATACGGACCTGAATCCTTCGCTTTATTTAATCATGGGGCACCGGGAGAACATTTTAAACATCTTTTGCATGCCTATGGCAGCGAAAACGAAGGCGAACCCGCCTGGGCACAATGTCGCGGTCCCCGTGAAGTTGGGTTTTCGGCTACCTTCGGGAGCTGGATTGGATCCCCGGAGCCAACCGATATTCGCGACACAAACTGTCTTGTATTAATTGGTTCGCATATTGGCGAAAACATGCACAATGGCCAGGTTCAGGAAGTAGCAGATATCATTGGTAGAAATGCAACAATCATTACAGTTGATCCCAGATTAAGTACTGTGGCCAGCAAATCAAAATACTGGTTGCCAATAAAACCAGCTACCGACCTGGCACTGTTGCTTTCATGGATTCATGTGTTAATATATGAAGGCCTGTATAACAAAGATTATGTAGAACAATACACCATGGGCTTCGAACAACTAAAGGAGCACGTAAAAGATATGACACCCGAATGGGCCTATGGTATTACAACTATCGAACCTTCCATTATCAGAAAAACCGCCCGTGAAATGGCCAATGCGGCACCAGCTGTTATTGTACATCCGGGCCGGCACGTAGTTTGGTATGGTGACGACAGCCAGCGCGAACGTGCCATTGCCATTTTAAATGCACTCCTGGGTTCATGGGGAAAAAGAGGCGGTTTCTATTTTAAAGAAGCCATCTCTGTCCCAAAATATCCGCACCCACAATATCCTCATCCCGAATGGAGCTGGAAAGATAACCTGGACGGAAAGTATCCCCTTTCCTCTATGGCTATTACAACCGAGCTTTTAGCAGCCTCTATCCCTGAGTTCGAATATAAGCATCAAATAAAAGCATGGATGGTGGCCGGAACAAATCTCCCATTAACGATACCAAACAAAGAGCTATTCAAAACAGCTGCAGAAGCGGTAGAATTTATTGTAGTCGTAGACACCATGCCCATGGACATCACCGGATATGCGGATGTCGTTCTACCTGAATGCACCTACCTGGAACGCTTCGATGCACTACGAGCAGCGCCACATCGTGAACCAAACATTGCGTTACGTATGCCGGCAGTTGAACCTAAATACGAAACAAAACCATCATGGTGGATAGCAAAACAACTGGGCGAGCGCCTGGGATTAGGCGATTTTTTTGATTACGATGATTTCTCAGAAGTTCTTGATTGGCAATTAAAAAAAATGGGTACTTCATTGGATGAGATGAAAAAGATTGGCATAAAGATGTTCGACCGAAAGTCAGGACCACTCTATCTTGCTGATGGCGAAGAATACCATTTTAATACAAATAGCGGGAAAATAGAACTTTACTCAACCGAATTTGCCGAATTAGGATTCGATCCCATGCCGAAATTCACCAAGCATCCGGAACCAGAAGACGGCTTTTACCGGTTAATATATGGTCGGGCACCCATGCATACCTTTTCACGTACCTCAAACAACCACAATTTGTTTGATTTGATGAATGAAAATTCCGTTTGGATCAATCCAAAAGTAGCGGAATTGTGGGACCTGAAAACCGGTCAAAAAATATGGCTACAAAACCAGGATGGAATTGTTTCTACATTTCCGATCAAAGTACGTGTCACGGAGCGAATCAGATGGGACTCAGTCTATATGGTTCATGGTTTCGGACACGACAATAAAAAACTTACACGCACCTTTGGAAGGGGAGCAAGTGATACACAATTAATTACAAACGTTATGGTGGATCCAATGATGGGAGGAACCGGGATGAGGGGGAATTTTGTGACCTTCATTACCGAAAACCCTGGAAAGGAGGCTGAAGCATGAGATACGCAATGGCAATTGACACAAAAAAATGTGTCGGGTGCAGCGACTGTGTTGTAGCCTGTCAAACTGAGAACAATGTTCCTCATGGCTATTGCCGTGACTGGATTGTTGAAAATGTTAGCGGAGCCTATCCAATTGTAGAAATTGAACTCCGTTCTGAGCGATGCAATCATTGTGAAAATGCACCCTGTGTGCGCTGCTGCCCGACAGGAGCAAGTCATACAGTTGAAGGCGGAATTGTGATGGTTACCCACGATGAATGTATTGGTTGTGGTGCCTGTATCCAATCGTGTCCTTACGATGCACGTTATTCACATCCGGATGGATATGTGGATAAATGTACATTTTGTCAGCACCGCCTCGAAAAAGGCCAAAACACTGCTTGTGTGGATGTATGCCCAACAAAATGTTTACATTTTGGAGACATCGAAGATCCCTACAGTGATGTCTCTCTGGCACTTAAAAACAGATCATGGAAAGTGTTAGCCCCTGAGGCAGGTACCAAACCACAGTTATATTTCCTTACATAAACACTAAAGCGCACAAGAATGAAAGAAGAATTATTTATTAGTGGACGCGATATCCCAAACATTGACCCTTTTTTAAATATCTGGCACTGGCAAATCCCACTCTATCTTTTTTTAGGCGGCCTGGCGGCAGGGATCATGTTTTTTGCAGGATTATTTACTATCATGGGTAAGGAAAAAGAAATGGCAACCACCGTTAAGTGGGCACCATTTCTGGTACCTATAGCCTTGGTGCTTGGGCTTTTTGCTCTTTTCCTCGACTTAAAACATGAGATGTATTTTTGGCGGCTTTATACTACCGTACGAATGGGATCACCCATGTCGTGGGGAGCCTGGACACTGATGCTTGTGACACCTCTTTCGATGATATGGTCTGCTACTTACCTTAAAGAGGCCGTTCCAAACTGGAATTGGAAATTTAAAATGATAGAACAAACCATTGGATTTTTTACCAAAAAAAGGAGAGAAATGGCCTGGGCGATGATGTTTTTAGCTGTTGTACTGGGCGTTTATACAGGTATATTACTTTCTGCGTTCAATGCACGACCCTTATGGAACACTTCTATTTTAGGACCCTTGTTTCTTGTTTCCGGACTGTCGACCGGACTGGCCACAATCATCTGGATGTCGAAAAACAAAACAGAAAGACGGATAATGAGCCAGATTGACATCGTCCTTATTGCCGTTGAGTTATTTTTAATCGTGCATTTGTTCATGGGTTTCCTTTCAGCTACCGCAGTTCAAGTGGAAGCAGCCGAGCTGTTTCTCGGAGGTCAATTCACTGTTACCTTTTGGGTTTTTGTCGTCATCCTTGGACTTGCATTCCCGGCAGTTCTCGAAATACTTGAATTGAGAGGATTTCATATCCCAATCTGGATTCCTGCCTTGCTCATTCTTTTTGGCGGCCTTGTATTTAGATTTGTTATGGTTGAAGCAGGACAAATTACGCGCTATCTGTATTAATATTAAAAGTTTTTGAACATGAATCAAGAAATTGTTATTCAAGATCGGCCCAAATACATCAATCCGTATTTTGGCGGGGTACTGCTCGGACTGGTGCTATTAATCACCTTTTATATCACAGGAAGAGGATTGGGTGCCAGCGGTGCTGTTAAAAGTGCAGTAGTGACTACAGTTGATAAAGTAGCCCCTGAACATGCTGAGCAAAACACTTACATGAAAGCCTTTATTACCGATGACCATTCTCCCATGTTCAACTGGTTGGTTTTTGAATCGTTTGGTATTTTTATAGGAGGATTACTTTCGGGAGCTCTCTTTGGCAGAATTAAAAAACTACGCATCGAAAAATCACCCAACATTACCAACAAAACAAGGCTCTTTGCAGCTGGTATCGGAGGCATTTTGTTTGGCATCGGAAGTCAGTTTGGAAGAGGTTGCTCCAGCGGAGCCGCACTCAGTGGATCGGCCTCGTCCTCCTTTGGTGGATTGCTGGTGATGCTCCTGATGTTTGGCACCGGCTACGTGGTTGCTTACTTTTTCAGAAAATTATGGATTTAGTCATTAAATAAAAGATAAAACTATGGGACCTTTAATACCACAGGGAATAATACCAATGGGTTGGGATTTTGTCATCGCCCTGTTAATAGGCATCGCTTTTGGCTTTGTATTGGAAGCCTCCGGATTTTCCTCCTCACGAAACATTACAGGCGTATTTTACGGGTATAACTTTGTCGTTCTGCGTGTATTTTTTACCGCCGTTGTGGTGGCCATGATTGGCCTTCAGTACTTTGATTATTTCGGATGGATCGACCTGAATCAGATTTATGTACTTCCAACCTACTTAAGCCCTATGATTGTGGGATCCATTATTATGGGCGTTGGATTTGTTTTGGGCGGATTTTGTCCCGGAACAAGTTATACTGCCATCGCCATTGGCAAAATCGACGCCATGGTATTTACGGGCGGTTTGTTTTTAGGGATATTTCTGTTTTCTGAATTTTTCCCGTTTTTTGAACAGTTCTACTATTCAGGAAATATGGGCAGCATCACCATCGGAGAATTTTTCGGAATTTCGAATAATCTGGTCACCCTTATTTTTGTTGTTATTGCAGTAATTGCCTTTTACGTTACCTGGCGTATCGAACTCCGCGTAAGGAAAAACATGACTCAATATAAATTCTAATTCGATGAATAAAAATTATATTATCCTGATGGGAATCCTCATTCTGCTCTCGGCCGGATTGCTGGTATTGCCCTTAAAGAACAACTCCAAACAGCTTGATCCTGAAGTGATGATGTGGGATATTGTTCAACCTACACGTTACGTTTCTACTGATGAGGTGGCCAAGATGATCATCGAGCACGATCCTTTGCTGGTGATGGTTGATGTGAGATCGGCAGAAGATTTTCAGTTATTTTCATTAACCAATGCCATTAACTTCCCCCTCGACAGTCTGGCTTTGGATGACGCGAAATCTGCGTTGACTTTTAATAAACGAAATCTTGTTTTCTACTCAAACGATGACCTGAAATCGGATCAGGCATGGGTGATTGCCAAAAGATTGGGATTAAAGAATATTTATGTGCTCAAAGGTGGTTTAAACCGTTGGATACAAACCATTATTCAGCCCGAAGCACCTTTAGAAACTGCCTCCGAAGCCGAGTTTAACCTGTATGCTTTCCGCCAGGGCGCCAGCCAGTTTTTTACTGGTGGGTCGATCAGCATCGATCAAAGTCCGCAAGCGGAAGTAGTTGTATCCAGGAAGAAAAAAGCCAAGGCAGTTGAAGGGGGTTGTTAAACATCCAAATAAATGAAATCATGCATGTACACGAATTAAATCCAAAGAAGACGATGATCACCATGATCATCTTTGTCATCGTTATTATAATTGGTTTGGTTACCCTTTCCAAACCTCGTTTGAATTACGCAATCACTCCCGAAGAAACAGTCGTATTAGCCGGTTCGGAAGAAGGTTTCGTCTATCCATACGAGTTGGAGGACATCCTGAATAAAACCATCGATACCATTGTTTTAGTCGACATCCGCAACACATTCCAGTTTGGCAGAGGTCATATTCCGGGAGCCGAAAATATTTCAGCAGTAGAATTAATCTCCAAAGAAAACATCAAGAGACTGGAAGCACTTAAAGATGCTGGTCAGGTAGTGCTTATATACGGGAATAACCTGGTAGAAGCCAACGGGCCATACATGTTATTGCGTCAAATTGGTTTCGATAACGTAAAAGTCCTGATGGGTGGATATTCTTATTATAAAGTGTGGAAAGATAAGCTGGGCGACACCTACAGCGATGATTCGTATTTTATTGGCAATGCTCAGTACGACTATGCTGAAGTGGCTAAACGCAGCTCTGTTTCAAAAAATGACAATGGTGCTTCCGAACCAAAGGCTCATGTTGCTGTTGAGCGCAAGAAAAAAAGCAAGGCTGTAGAAGGTGGCTGTTAACTACTCACTTTTGATTATCCATTTTTTGATACTGTTACCAATCGCTGGTAATCACGAATCCGAATATTTTTTCCGGTAATATCGATGATGCCATCTTTGCGGAATTCGGATAAGGTGCGGATGGTATTTTCCGTTGTCATGGAGATCATCTCACCCACTTCGCGCCGGGTAATTGGCATCTTGAATTCATGATTCTTAAATATCCGGTCGGCCAACATGAGCAAAACATAAGCAACTCTGCCGCGTACTTGTTTTTGGTTGAGATCAAACTGAATGGCGATCATCTCTTCTGACATTTTGCTTATTCTATTCAATAACCGAAGTGAAAACTGGTGATTTGATTTGATCACACTTTTCATGGCCGATAGCTTGATTTCGCACACCTGGGTTTCCTCGATAGCGGCTACAGAATAATTGTACAAACTACCAGAAAAAACACTTAACAAATTGATAAACTCGCCGGGACGACTAATCGCCAGGATGTGGTCTTTCCCATATTTATCTGTTTTGTAAATCTTTACAAGACCCTTTCGTAAATACATAAACGACTGGATCTTCTGACCTTCTTTTTTTAATATCTCACCCTTGGCGCACAGATACTCGTTTCTAGATTCATTTACTATTTTGTGCTCAACCTCAGATAGCTTATCAAACAAAAGCTTTCTATAAATACAAGTACTGCACGATTCAATTTCATTCACTCTTTTCATGGCGTTGGTCGATTCCTTTATTGTAAACAGAACTTAATTTTATGTTGTGACATGCCAAAAGTATGCATTTTTTCATACTAAACAACTATTTAGGTTTTGTCAATTGAATTTACAAGTGGTAGTTGAAAAAAAAGAAGGTGTTTGCAAACATTTATTTTTGAGGCTCATTCATTCCAAGGTTTTGCTAATTTTGAATTTTTATTTAAAGATGGAAGAAGTAAAATCAAAAAAGAAGGTTAAAACGGAAAAAGTAATGACCTTTTGGGATCATTTGGAGGAGCTGCGTTGGCATATTCTTCGTTCACTCATCGCGATTGTTATCATCGCAGTTGTCGCTTTTATGAACCGGGTATTTATTTTCGACTATGTTATTCTCGGCCCGAGTACCTCTGATTTTATTACAAATCGCTTGCTATGTATTGCCGGACAATGGCTCAACATAGATGCCTTATGTATAAAAGATATGAAGTTGCAGATCATCAACATTAGCATGTCGGGGCAGTTTCTTACCCACATGTATATTTCGATGGTTGCGGGTTTTATACTGGCATTTCCTTATGTACTTTGGGAAACATGGCGGTTCATCAGACCGGCGATGCACGAAAATGAGCGAAAATATTCTACCGGGGGCGTAATCATCAGTTCTATTTTATTCCTCTTTGGTGTTCTATTCAGCTATTTTTTAATCGTTCCCTTAACCGTAAATTTTTTAGGAACCTATCAGGTGAGCGAACGTGTCCTTAACCAAATCTCACTTACTTCCTACATCAGCACAGTGGTCTCGGTTACATTTGCTGTTGGAGTAGCCTTCGAATTGCCAATACTTGTTTTTTTTCTCACTAAAATCGGAATTCTTACTTCCGGTTTTATGATGAAAAACCGAAAATACATGTATGTCATTTTGCTCATTGTGTCCGCAATAATCACTCCTCCTGATGTATTTAGTCAAATCTTGGTTGTGTTCCCTTTGATTGGATTGTACGAATTATCCATTGCGGTGGCAAAAAATGTCGAGAAAAAAAACTACGAGGCTATTGATTAATCAAAAGCAATAGTCGCTTGTTTATTTAGTTCCTGATTCAATCTGACGATACCAACCGGGACTTCCGGATACAAATCCGAATGAAAGCGTGTAAAACTTCTCAGCAGCTTCCACGTGTACCCAGTGTGAAGCACCCTCAATGGTCACAATTTCAGCATGAGGAAAGTTATAACGAATCTGATCATAATCTTCCGTAAGGATATAATCGGAGGCTCCGCCACGAATAAACAGCGTAGGTTTCTCAAACTTATTAATGGTGTCAATCCCATCAAACATCTGGTCAAGATTTGGTTCAATACCTTCGATGTAAATTTGCCAGTCGAAATGATTGCCTTCTGATCGGTGAAGATTCTTCATAACAAACTGTCGGATGCGCGTTTCCGGAATGTATGCTCTGATTTGATCCTCCACCTCCTGCCGACTTTCAACGAGGTTAAGATTCACCTCCTTCATGGCTTTTAAAATGGATTTATGATTATCGCGCGGACCGTAGGACTTTAAAGTAATATCGACGATCAGAAGCTTTTTTACAAGATGTGGATTTTCCAAAGCAAAACGCATGGCTACTTTCCCTCCCATCGAATGGCCAATGATGATGGGGTTTACAATACCATGTTCATCAATAAAATCAAATAAATCATCTGCTAAAGCCAAATAGTTAAAATTTGGACTGTGAGGAGATTGACCGTGATTTCTTTGATCCGGGACCCAAACCTCAAACCCCTCCATGGCAAGGCGGCGGGCAAATGTAACCCAGTTGTCGGAAACGCCAAACAGCCCATGCAAAATGATGATTGGCGGGTTAAGTTCTTCTCCGTAACGTCGGTAAAACAATTTCATATCAAACTTGTTTTCAGTATTTTATTCTTCAATTATCTTCAAGAAGGTGTTTATTTACATCCACCATATCAAAATGCTTTCTTATAAAATGCACCACCACATAAATAACTGGTGTATCGAACAAGGCAAACATCACTTTAAAAAGATATCCGTTTAATACCAATATCCAAAATAACTCCCACTCAATCACTCCAAAACCACAAAGTAATAACAGGACTGTTATTGTATCGACCAGCTGAGAGGTAATTGTCGAGAAGTTGTTACGAATCCAAAGGTGTTTGCCATGGGTTACCCGTTTCCAGAAATGGAAGACTTTTACATCCAGGAACTGTGCAAACAGATAAGCTGCCAGAGAAGCACCAACCGCGATGTAAGTAAAGCCAAAGACCTGTTTAAAAACCACATTCCCAATGGGTGACCAAGTGGTGGCTTGAGCTTCGGTTGATACAACCACAATCAGCAACGCAAAAAAACTGGCAAATATCCCGGCTATAACCACCGAATTCGCACGTTTGGAACCGTAAATTTCTGAGATAATATCCGTAATTAAAAAGGTAATGGGGTAAGCTATAATACCCACCGACAATTCAAAGTGATACCAACCGAATGGGTTCCAGCTGAAGAATTTTTGAAATATCAGGTTACTGGTTACCAGTGAAGTAATAAACAAACTGGCCAGAATTAAAAAAATAGTTTCAGCCTGACGGCGTTTTTTTGGCTCCATATTCAGGCTAGAGTTAGAATTTTTCAGTCATGTTAAGATAGTTGTCTCAAATACAATTGAATGGTATTTTCCAACCCATAATACAGTGCATCGCTGATCAGGGCGTGGCCAATGGAAACCTCTTCAATAAAAGGAATCTGCTGACAAAAATATTTTAAATTTTCAAGGCTCAGGTCATGGCCGGCATTTATGTCGATTTTTAACTCATGAGCTATCCTGGCTGCATCCACAAAAGGCGCGATGGCTCTTTCCCTGTTTAAGGAATATTGCGCAGCATAACTTTCGGTATACAGCTCAACGCGGTCGGCGCCAACAGCCTGTGCCCCAATAATATATTTCTCAACCGGATCGACAAAAACAGAAGTTCGTATGCCCTCCCTTTTAAAACGGGCAATCACTTCAAACAAAAAAGCATGATAGGCGATGGTATCCCATCCATGATCAGATGTCAGCTGATTTGGGTCATCAGGAACCAGGGTCACCTGATCGGGCTTAAACTTTAACACCAGTTCAATAAACTGCGGAGTTGGGTTGCCTTCGATATTAAACTCTGTTTTTATCAACGGTCGCAATATTTCAACATCTGAATAACGAATATGTCGTTCGTCAGGACGGGGATGCACGGTAATTCCGTGGGCACCATATCGTTCACAATTTGCCACAAACGCAACCAAGTCGGGCTGGTTACCACCACGCGCATTGCGCAGTGTAGCAATTTTATTTACATTTACACTTAACCTGGTCATGTTGTTAATTTTGCACAAAATTAATAAATTGCTAACCAAAACAGAGAACTATGAGGGTTGTTATTCAAAGGGTTTCACGTGCATCGGTAAGTATAGATAAAAAAATAAAATCAAGTATCCAACACGGTTTGGTAATCCTTTTAGGTATTGAATCGACTGATGGTGAAGCAGATATTGATTGGCTTACAGGAAAAATTGTCAGGCTCCGGGTATTTGATGATGAAACAGGCGTAATGAACAAATGTGTTTCAGAGGTAGCCGGTGACCTCATCGTGGTAAGCCAGTTCACACTACATGCCAGCACAAAAAAAGGAAACCGTCCCTCCTATATTCGTGCGGCAGCACCTGAATTAGCTAAAAAACTGTATGGTGATTTTCTCCATTCACTTGAATTGAAGCATGGGAAACCCATTAAATCAGGTGAATTTGGTGCTATGATGGAGATAGAGTTGGTAAATAGTGGTCCTGTAACCATCATCATCGACACCAAGAGTAAAGAATAACAAGCAGGCAATTACTTCCGGCTGTTCCTGCGTCTTTCCTTTTCCTTTTCGGTCAGGTATTCTTCTATCGCCATGGTCATACTAGGCGCAGATTGGGTCGGTGCAGGAATGTCAAGTCTATAGCCTCCTTCGTTTACCGCAGTGGCAGTAGTAGATCCAAAAGCAGCGAACAGTTGGCTGTTTTGATTAAAATCAGGGAAATTACTTTGCAGTGATTTAATTCCCGCGGGACTAAAGAAAATAATCAGATCGAATTTTTTTAGGTCAATGTGAGAAAGATCGGCTGCTACAGTGCGGTAGATAATGGCGTTGGTATAATTAATTTTTGCATTATCAAGCAAGTCCAACATCGATCGTTTGTGAATATCTGAGTTAGGAAGCAGGAACTTTTCTTCTGAATGTTTAAGGATCACTTCTACCAGATCGGGAAATTTTTGCTTCCCATAAAATATTTTACGCTTGCGATACTGAACGTACTTTTGAAGATAATACGCAATAGATTCAGAAATACAAAAATATTTCATCGAATCCGGGATATCGAATCTTAATTCCTTTGCCATGCGGAAAAAGTGATCAACGGCATGACGACTGGTTAGAATAACCGCAGTGTGATCGGTAAAAGAACCCTTCGCACGTCTAAAGTCCTGCGCTGTGACACCTTCGATTTTGATAAATTTCTCGAATACAATGTTGACGTTGAATTTGGCACTCAGTTCCCCGTAAGGGGATTTTTCCAGATCGGGGGGTTGCGGCTGAGAAACCAGAATGTTTTTTATCTTCAATTTACTTCAATCTTATGGTTCCTAAATAGAGTTTACTCCTAAAAATTAATACCAAATGCTATGATAAACTACCCAGGTAAAGGAGTTTAAAAACAATGAACAATGGTATCAATTCGAGGCTGCAAAGGTATAAAATAAAATGAAGCATTGTGAATCTTGTGCTCGAAATTCCAATACCCACTGTTTGACCCCACCTAAAAACCTGCATTCCCAAGGCAATCAACAAGGCCAATATCAAAAAAAAAGTGTGAAATGAATAAATAGAGAGTATCAACAATGGGAGCAAAACAACCCCCAGGGCATTTTCAACGTTACGATCCAGCTTTAACTGCCGGTCAGACAAGTCGCTGGTTAGAAAAATAAATGATATGATTTTAATTACCATTCTTCGATAAAACCAAAAAGAGGCTATGGCCAGAAAAATATAAAGAAACAACTTGTAATTGAATTCCGTCAAAAAGAAATAATGCGTGTATTCTTCAAGTAATAAAAAAACCAGTAGGGCATTTGTAATCAAAAAGTTGATCCAGAAAAACACATCTACAATTATACCTGGTGCATTTACAACATTTCCTTTTCCTCTTGAAAACGAAAAACGGTCTCCTACTGAGAACTCGTAGTAAAAACGATCGGGCATATACCACCGCAACACAGAAATACCTGCTAAAAGAAAAAATAAGATGTAAATGAGCAGTCCGAAATGATTGTTCAAATTTTCTTTTGGAACAATTTCTATAGGCACTGTTTGTAAAAAGGTAAAAAATTCTACCGGCAAACCCGATGACAGGCTATCTGAAACCGAAACTGAGGTATCGCATGGCAATACCCAAGGGTTCATTTGTTCAAATATGTTCAGCGAATCGTTCATTTCAGTTGGTTGAGCTTTGGCGAACAAAGATAATCCAAACATTGATAATTGAATTGAACTCACTTTTTCTTCATGATCATTTCCCAGGATCAACTTTCTTATAAATATTGAATTCAAATAAACATTTAATTAATTGAATTCATGATTATTAGCAATGATAAAGAATTGTTAAATAATTCACAATTAAACCCGTGAATACGAAAAATAGTACTAATTTTGCATCCTTAAACTTGCAATTATACCATGGAGTTAATTAAACATATTCACGAAGAAGCCAAAAAAGCCAATAAGACGATTGTGCTTCCTGAAGGATTAGAAGAACGTACGCTTCAAGCGGCAGACTATGTTCTTAAACATGGTCTCGCCAAAATTATTTTATTGGGAAACAAAGAGGAGATCCAAAGTAAATCAGAAAAATTACAGTTGGCCCACCTCAACCTGGCAACCGTCATCGACCCGCTGAATCATGCCAATAAAGCACGATATGCCAACATGTTGTGGGAGTTAAGAAAGAGCAAAGGGGTAACCCTCGAACAGGCGACCCAATTAGCAGAGGATCCTTTATACCTCGCTACTTTAATTATTAAGGACAATAAAGCAGATGGGGAAGTGGCCGGAGCCAACAATTCAACCGGCGATGTGCTACGTCCCGCTTTTCAGATAATTAAAACCCTGCCCGGAGTATCTGCCGTTTCGGGTGCATTTATTATGTTATTGAATAACAAGGAATATACCGACAATGGAATCCTAGTCTTTGCTGATTGTGCGGTAAACCCTGATCCCACAGTACAGGAGCTGGCAGAAATTGCTGTTGAAACTGCCCGGACAGCCAAAAACATTGCAGGCATTGAGCCCCGCGTGGCCATGCTTAGTTTTTCAACTAAGGGCAGTGCTAAACATCCGAAAGTTGATAAAGTGGTTGAAGCCACCAAACTGGCCAGGTTAATGGCTCCGGAATTGAAAATTGATGGCGAATTGCAGGCAGATGCAGCCATCGTGAGAATAATAGGTCAAAAAAAGGCGCCCGGCTCCGAAATTGCCGGCCACGCAAATGTACTGGTTTTCCCTTCACTTGAAACCGGCAACATTGCTTACAAACTGGTTGAACGCCTGGCAGGAGCCGAAGCGGTTGGCCCTGTTTTACAAGGCATGGCTGCCCCCATCAACGATTTATCGAGGGGATGCTCAGTAAACGATATCATAAACATGATTGCCATTACTGCCAATCAGGCAAATGGATTATACAAACAGTAGAACCCTAATTTTATTAACTATACAATAATATGAGTCAGCTATCTGAATTTAGCCTGGGCGACAAATTAAAACCTAAAGGCGTCATACAAACCGTTGGAATAGTAGGTTGCGGGGCAGTTGGCCAGGAACTTACCATTATGATTACAAATTCCGGTATGGATGTGATATTTATCGATGTAGACGAAGACCGGATTAAAGAAATATTTCAACAGTTGGAAGTAAAGCTTGACGACATTATCAGGCACTGGGGAATTACCAAATCAGAAAAAAGGTTAATTCTGTCGCGAATTACAGGCAGCACCGAGTTTTCGAGTTTGGCGCAGTGCGAAATCGTGATTGAAACAATTGCCTCACGCAAATCGGGGACCATGATTGAAGTGCGCAAAACTATTTTTAAGCAGATCGAAAAAGAAGTTGGCCCTGATACACTGATTTCGTCCAACATTAGCACGATCATGATTTCGGACTTAGCAGAAGTACTAAAAAAACCCGATCGTGCCATCGGGATGCACTTTATCGAGCCTATCGAGAAAGTTCAAATCGTAGAAGTTGTTCGCGGACGATATTCATCGGAGCTTTCATTTGAAACTGCTTCGCGATTTTGCAGCATGCTTAACAAAAAGGTGATTGAGGTACATGAATCACCCGGAAATATCAGCACCCGGATGATCATTCCTTTGATTAATGAAGCCTGCGAATTGCTCATGGAAGGTGTTGCCTCAATTCAGGACATTGACGAAACCATGCGTGAGGCCGCGGGAAACAATTCGGGGCCTTTTGAACTGGCCGATCGCATTGGATTAGATAAAATCCTTAAATATATGGACAACCTCTATGCTGAATATGGCGATAAAAAATACAAGGCCTCGCCAATTATCAAAAGGTTGGTCAGGGCCAATTATCTGGGCAGACATGTTGGCAAAGGTTTTTATAATTATCAAAGTGGTAAACCTGTTGGAAATACCATTACCTGCTCAATAATCAAATAAATAATTAAGCACTCAAAAATGAAAATTATTGTACTGAACTGTGGAAGTTCATCCATCAAATACCAACTCTTTGAAATGCCTGCCAAATATGTAATTGCCAAAGGTTTGGTCGACAAAATAGGATTAAAAGGCAGTGCTATTATACACGAAAAAACGGGTAGCCCGTCAGTTAAAATCGAGGGTGAAATACTTAACCACCAGCAAGGAATTGAATATTTGCTTGGTATATTGATCAGCAAAGAATATGGTTCCATCAGCGCAATAGAAGAAATTGAAGCCGTTGGGCACCGGGTTGTTCACGGAGCTGAAGAATTTAGCGGCAGTGTTTTGATTACGGAGGAGGTTACCCATGCGCTTGAAGTCTCAACCGAATTGGCTCCATTACACAACCCTCCAAACTTAAAGGGTATCTATGCCATGCAACAATTACTCCCCTACGTAAAACAAGTCGGGGTATTCGATACCGCATTCCACCAAACCATGCCGGAGCACGTGTACTTATATGCTGTACCTTATGTGTTGTACGAAAAATATAAAATCAGAAGATATGGTTTTCATGGCACAAGCCATAAGTATGTAGCCTTGCGTGCCTGTGAAATACTAGGAATAGATATTCATACTCAAAAGATCATTACCTGCCACTTGGGAAATGGAGCATCCATTACGGCGATTAAAGAGGGCAAATCATTCGATACATCCATGGGAATGACCCCTACCGAAGGGATGATGATGGGAACCCGTTCGGGTGATATTGATGCCGGCGCACTCCTTCATATTGCGGACAAGGAAGAAACCAGCATTGGATATACCCGCACACTACTGAACAAATTCTCAGGTGTGGTAGGCATTTCAGGCGTTTCGTCTGATATGCGCGACGTGGAAAAGGCGGCAAAGGAGGGAAATCACAGGGCACAGGTGGCACTGGACATGTATGCATACCGGGCAAAAAAATATATTGGTTCTTACGCCGCAGGCCTGGAAGGTGTCGATTTAATTGTATTCACCGGAGGTATAGGTGAAAATGATGTGGAAACCAGAAAAAATATCTTACACGGACTTGATTTTCTGGGTATTGAAATCGATCCTGAAAAAGAAAATGTCAGAGGAAAAGAAGCCGTTATCAGTACTAAAAGATCAAAAGTGAAGGTTATGGTGGTACCCACAGATGAAGAACTCATGATTGCAAACGATACGTATGAGATTGTTGGATAACCAATCTCATCGCCCAATCATCAGAAATAAAGGAAAATAGTCTAAATAGCCACTTTTGTATTAAAAAAGTGGCTATTTAGCGTTGTTGGAAACCAATGAACATGTACTTTTTTTGATTGGAGTCATTCATATATTTTTGACTGTTACCTCAAAATAAAAGGCACAATAGCGGCAATAATGCCGGTAAACATTACGACCATAATGAACAGGTTGTACCGAACATTATAATTTCCAAGTAACGACATATCATAGTATTTATCAACGCCCTGATCTTTGTACATGGTCATCAAGCCATTCAGAAGTTTTTCCCTTGTTTGTTTTCCTTTCATTAATCCGAAAACAACAACAATGTTTACCATCACAATAAGACAGACAAAAACAAACATAACAATCAATGAAGATTGTTCTGTCCTTGAATTTTCAGCCATTCCCGAATTCACCGCGAGGGTGATCAGGTTGAGAAGGATTGCTGTAAGAATAAAAATAATATCGGTGCGGGTGTTTTGCTGAAGCTCCGATGTGATGTGTTTGTGAACATGTTCAATCATGATCTTTGTTTTAGAAGTTTATAGCCACAATAATTTCAATAAATGTAAAGCATTTGCGGCAAATGGCGCACTAAAAGTAAGGTTTCATGTTATTAAAACGGTGAAAGGTAATAACCCTGCTCGTGTAATACAACACCAGGAGCACAGTAATTGTCCATATCTGGTTTGCCGGATGCTTTTGAAAAAAACGGATCCAATTCATTAGCCTTTACCAGAAATTTATCGGCTACTTCAACGTTTCCGGTATGGCTATTTATCATCGATAACAGGCCGTATGTCCATGCCCGCATTGGTGCAATGGGTTCAGGACTAAAATTTAGAAATTTATTGAACTCCTTCTCAACTAAAGGTGCTACTGAGTCGGTCAATGCGGGATTTTGCATGGCCATCATCATATAATACCTGCCCAAGTCAAGGTAAAGGTCATTTTTTGAAGGATCAATATTGATGGCTTTCTGATAGCAGTTGGTGGCTTCGTCAATGTTATCCATAAACAAATATACCCGTCCCAATGCCTGCAGTGCATCTGCGTTGCCAGAATTTTCTTCAACAATTCCCTTCCAGTAACTAACATAATCAGCATCTTCAGGCATGAGCAATTCCCGCGCTTTAGCCCCGGCAATCATATCGGCTGCTTCCAGTTCGGTGGCATATTTTTCCGCCTTTTCAGGATCACCTCCCATATCGGGGGGTAAGCCACCAAAAAATTCAACCAGGGTTAGTTTGTCTTCGGTATAGGTTGGATCTAATTGAAAAACAGAATTGTAGGTTTCCTCCAATAGTGCAAGATAATCAGCTGCCTTTTCATTGCCCATTTGCAGGGCCAGATAAAATTGCAGGGTTTCAATGCTGCCTTTATACGAAAGGTAGAGGGCGTTTTCAGGTTCATTTTCAACGGCCAGAATGATGTATAGGTAAGCCTCCTCTATCGATTCCTTAATTGCCTTCGGATTGGCCAACCCCAGCTGCTGAGATGTTCGGCACAGCTCATACCACGCCAAAGCATTTTTTGGGTTTTCGATGGTAATTTGTCGAAGCAATATTTTTGCCGAATCAGCATGTCCATTTATTCTAAGAGAATAAGCTTCATTTACTGTATTGTCGTTTTTTTGACCCGTGCAAGAGAAGATACCCACAAAGACCAGCGTTAAAAACATCCCCATTGGTATGAGGCAAAATTTTTGATTAATGTTATTTATTGTTTTCATGATTTAAGTTTTTATTGAAACACTTTGATTGATGTTTTCATGTGTTATTATTTATATTCTTGGGTCACATGGAATACACCATGATTAACAAACATATCATTTCGGCTGGTGATTTTTGAATCATGGCTATTTCATGATTTATTACATTGAATGTTTAATCTTTAACGCACCGAACTGAAAATGCTGCTTCATTTCCGCCAACATTTCTTCTTACTTTAGCTTGGTTCCAGTCCATATTGCGGTAATACTTTTGCGGATAATCTGAAGTCCATAAATAAGCCTTGTATTCTGGTCCCCAAAATGCATTTTGCACAAAATATCCTGCCGGTAATGCCATAAACCCAAAAGCATCGGTAGCTCCTGTATTTGGTGGCTGCCATAATGTTGTACCTTTTTGTTTTAGGTTACCACCGACATCACTACCCCTGAAACTGTTATTTATCCACAAAGGGTCGCCGATTCGATAATTGCTATCCACAGTGCCTTCCAGTATCTGCCATTCCATATCTTCCGGCACATGCCAACCTTCAGGACAAATGCCTTGTCCTCCTGTTTCATTGGTATAGGTCATCATTTCATTCCAGAAATACAACCCACCAAAAATATTGCAACTGGGCTCATAATCTCCCATACAGTATTTTTCGATAATATTGTTGTTCGTCTGAGCCTCCGCGGATTGAATCATTATCCCTACATCCATATTTTCCTTTATCCAGCATTGACTAAATATTTGAATGGTATGATAGTATTTCCCTTTATAGTATAGCGAATCCAGTCCTGGGTACGGAACATTGGTTGCAAACTGAAATTCATAGTTACTATCAGCTGAAGGAACATCCAGCAAACCAGATTCACCCAGGTAAGAATATCCTGCAAATAACAACCGATCCCCGGAAGCAAAGCAAAATTCGTTTCCAATTTGAATCGTTTTAAAATAATCATCTTCATCTGTTGTTTTAAAACTTAATGTGCATTCATTCGTGCTGCTTATTGGAGAAATCATCTTGATAGATTTGGATATGCCGTTATATTCGACTGTTAAGAAGTAAACAGTTTCTCTGCCTGGTGTAAATTCAAAAGTACTTGTTCCCTTACTAAGCTGGCAGGAGTAATTCAATATTGATTGCCCAAGTAGGTTGCTTACCTTTATTTTGACGCGGCTCCGTTCAGGTACATAAATTTTAACAAATGATTTGTCAGTAATAGGATTTGGATAGTTCGGGTATATAACCAAACTGTTTTCAGAAACTATCACAGAACTTATGCCTGTTGTTAATGTATCAATTTCAAGGATTAGGTTTGGCGGATATAGCACGGTATCGCAATTCTGGTAAAGATTTTTAACATAAACACTATCCAATAAAACTTCCTGCCCCAAGCTATCAGCCGAAAAGGTAAGTTCGATCGTTGAATTCTGTGCAAAGCCATTACGCTGCATAAGGTAAAAAAGTAAAAAGATGAGGTACGTTCGGTTTTTCATGGTGAAAAGGCATTGGTTATTAATTTTGAACTTGATTTGCTCGTAAAATTAATTACAGGCAACACGTGTATTGTTGAAATACTATTGTAAATTAGCTGCAAACTATTTTACAAGAGTTTTATTATCAGGTATAAATTAATCATCCCAACTTTGCAATCTGAGATTATAAATAATTTTGAGTTGCTGAAAAAAAAGATCGTTTTTGAGATGCAACAATCCTATCCGGGGATTAATTCAACAATTATAGAGTGGAAGGGTCAGGATATTGTAAATTTCCAGGAGGAGTTGCTCAGTAAAGTGAATGCGCACATCAGCGAAAAGTGGTTTTATACCCACATGAAGACTGACCATGCTTCCGCACCTCGCATCGATGTTCTTAATTTATTGAGCAAATATGTCGGCTATAGGGATTGGAACGATTTTGTTTTTCATAATTCAGAAACAACTTTTGCAAAAACTTATGTTAAATCAGGAAATCGCTATTTTATTGTTATTCCGTTGCTTGTCATGCTCGTGATGGCAATTCTATTTGCACTGTTCAAATTATACAATACACGTGATTATAAGTTTTGTTTTTATGATGCAGATACAAGAGAGGCTATTTCAAATCAAATAATTGAAGTCAATCTGTTGCTGAAAGATGAATCTACAATGAGCATTTTATGCGACAATGAAAGTTGTTTTGAATTCAGATCTGATGAAAGTTTCATCAAAATGGAAATTAAAACGCCCTATTATAAGACAGATACCATTATTAGGTATCTGAATAAATATAAGCAAGAGGAGAAGATTGGACTTCATGCCAACGAATATGCCCTGATGATCCATTATTTTTCAGAGATAAAAGTTGATGACTGGCGAAAAAGACGATCAAGTCTTGATAACATAATTGACGACCGGGCAATAATTTACCAGGTTTTCAACAACCACCAGGCAATGGGAATGGATGTTTACAATAAATGGGAATTCATTGACAAAATGACCATGCCTACAGGAAGTTTAAGGAATATCGAGATATTGGATACGCAGTTTAGTGGAGATAAAATAATGTTACTTAAATTCAGGATAAATTAATAAAACTGATGCGTGATTTATTTAAAATATCAATTTTATTGCTCATTTATATTCTTTTCAGCGCTAAATCCTGCTCTGATTCGGAATTGAAAGAAAGTCGGCATGAGGAATTGGTTATGGCCACGAGGGATAGCATTATCAATAAATTAGACACTGAGTTCCTTTCAGAAGAGACATTTTTTTTGGCTCAAAAATCCGCAGAACAGAAATTGCTTGACCTGGCTGATTTCCTGAATATTTACTATCAAAGCAATTTGGATACAACATTTAAAAAGCAAACTGCCAGAATGATCCTGGACATTTTTATTAATGAGGATGCGGAAGTGATGCTTGGAAAAAATACGAGAAATAATAAGGTTCTTACCGTAAAACAATTGTTGGAAAGTGATTTCGGTAGCGATTGTATAAAATCAACATTTCATTTTGATTCGCTTAGTTTATCTGAAACCCTAACTCGGCGTAATGGAAAAACTTATTTTGGAGCTCTGAATTTTAAACAGTCTTTTATTGCATACAAATCAATGGATACCTTAATAATTGAACCATTCAATTCAACGGCTGATTTCTATCTAACAAAAGTTCAAAAATATTTTGGAGCCGAAATGCTTGAAATATGGGAAGTAAAGATAGGAAATATTAAATCAGTGAGAAATTGATTTCAGGAACGATAGTGAATCGAAATCAATTATTCGAACTGATCCTGAGCGAAGTCGGAGGATCTCATGAGTAATATTCTCAGCACCTTGGCGCGCATGATACAACAAGATATTTTCCTTCTGATACCCCTTCTGCTTGCAACGGGGATAGTTCATTTTAATTAAGCGGAGATGTTATTTTATTACGTTCATTATCAAGTTGTTGATTTAATACAGAATGGGGCAACTCCCTGTATTAGATCAAAAAAAAACAGCCGCATGTGCGGCTGTTTTTTTTGATCTGATTTCTCGACTACCACCCAACAAGTGATATGCCTGCTGAAAAGGGATAGAGTTCTGGTCCCCTGTCTTTTTTAAACATCGTGTTGAGCGAATAAGTGGCATATAGATTAACGATGCCATATCCAAATCGAACAGACAAATCAAATTTAAAGGGAGACAACTGATAACTGCTGAAATCCTTTGCAATGTTCCGTGTACCGCCCGAAGGGGATCTCATGTTCTGTACGACCTGCCCAGTAATAGGATCTTTCAATTGAAATTCCTGGTTCGATTCGTTGAAATAAACCTTGGTATGTGTGCTTAAACGGGCACTTACAATGGCTCCGGCGGCAAAATGAAACTGGTGTCTTCGTAAAGCCTGGTTGGTCTGTATTTCAAAAAACAAGGGAATGGTTAAATAAAACGAGGTGAGCTTGGTTTTGCGCACTGAAATCCGGTCCATATAAAAACCCTGAATATCACTGCTGTCGGGCGATAAATAGGTAGGATGGTTAAACCTGTAGTTATTCCATGATAAACCTAAGCCTGTTACCAATCCCAGGTTATCACTCTTTCTGCAAAGAGAAATATTTTGTTCATATAGGTTCAGGTTCACATTAATCGATTTTTCCATTTGAAGATCGAGATACTCATCAGCCTTTGCCAGATCCATATTGAAATCAGGAGTCAGATAGCCATTCAGACCTATATCCACGCCACCCCAACTGCCATTGAACTTGCGCGGACGGTTTCTTTCCCATTTCACATTGCCATCATCCGAAACAACGAGCCGGTGATTGCCCAGGGCAACAACAGTGGTATCCCCGTCCACCACCTCAAAGTCCAGGTTTCCCAATGAAACTTTTGTGGTATCAGAATAATTGTGACGATCCGATGTCACCCTTGTTTCACCAACCATGGTTATGCTGGTGGCATTTTTACCATTTCTAACGACAACAACCTCAGGGTTTTTAACGTAGTTTACATCGGAAGCTCCCGATGCATCGTAAGCCAGAGAGGAGGTCGCGTTTACATTGCAATTGCTGGCCCCGCTGGCTCTGACAACTGAACTGGTGGTCACAAGTGAGTTGGCTTTTATTTCTGAAGCCCCGCTGCACTCAATGTTACTTACGGTTGCATTTCCTGCCAAAACAACTTCAGATGCACCCGAAGCATTGACCATGATGGCGGCATAATCCAGATGGAGAGCGACTTCAGATGCCCCACTGACAACCAGTTCCAATTCATTACCCTTCAGGGTTCCTTCGGTTTTTACCTCTGCTGCCCCTGAAACCCTTAAGCTTTTGAGCGTAGGAACAGTGACATAAAAACGCATCTCGGTATATTTCCGGATGACTTTTGTGGTTTCAAACTGCAGGGTACTATTTCGAACTTCTACTTTTACAAATTCCTGCAAATTGGCATCGGTTTCCACAGTTACTCCATATACATCACCGGGCATGATGACCAAATCATGGGCACTTCCAAGTTTAATTGCATCGAAAGGCTCTACGGTCCGGTCTTGTTTAACAAGTTCTCCGTTGCCTTTAAGCTGGGCCTGAGCCAGAGGTGAGGTTGCGAGTGTGAACAACCCCATAAAAATTATAATGACTACTTTTTTCATAATACACGTTTTAAAGTTTTAGGGTATGACGAAAAGGGTTGTCGATTTGTTACAGGACTTTTTAAAAAGATTGGCTCTATGCTAATTTTGGTTGGTAAAGGCAAATAATAAGGTTTATAATTCTGGTTCCTTGCTAAAGCTTTAGTTCTCTCACCTTAGCGGCGAGGATTTGCGCCATTTTAATGTTTGATTCATTCGTCCACCCGGCGATATGCGGTGTCAGGATTACATTTTTCATTGCTGTGAGCCGTGCAAATTCAGGTGATTGCTGTATGGCTTCAAAAGAAAGGCCCTCGTATTCAAGCACATCAAGACAAGCTCCTCTGACTTTCCCCTCCTCCATGGCATCCATCAGATCTGCCGTTTTCACCACCTTCCCACGAGATGTGTTGATGAGAAAAAAGGGTTTCTGAAAATGCGCAATCATTTTCTTATCAAACAGGTAAGTCGTTTCAGAAGTAAGAGGAACATGAAAACTTACGATATCGGCCTGCTGATATATCTGATCCATACTTGCTTCCTGAACATACTCATCCCCAAAACCGGTTTTATATTTATCGTAGGCCATCACTTTTACATCAAACCCCATCAATTTACGGGTAAAAGCACTGCCTGTATTTCCATAACCAACTATCGCGATGGTTTTGCCACCCAGTTCTATCCCCCGGTTTTCTTCGCGCAACCAAACACCTTTTCTGACTTCAGGATCGGCAATCAATAACCTGTTAAACAAGGTGAGCAACATCCCAACAGCCTGCTCGGCAACGGCATCACGGTTTCCCTCAGGTGCATTTAAACAAATAACTTTCCTTTTTTCGGCTTCTTCCACATCAATATTTTCCATCCCGGCACCCACCCGGGCAATAAACCGAAGCTGGAGGGCATGCTCCAGGATTTCACGGTCAATCTTTATTTTGCTCCTGATTATGATACCCACATATTTTTTGAGGATGTTCAGAAAATCAATCCTTTGATAATCGGGGTAATAATCACATTCATAGCCCATTTCCTGTAAAAGCCTGGTAAGTTCGGGATGAGCGGTGTCGATAAAAAGTACTTTTCCTTTATACATTGTAAACAATAACTTAAATTTGCTGCAAATTCGTAGTGAAAGTGTAAATCTATCGGCAAAAGTACAACGAAAGTGCCCAAATATCATTTTTACTCCTGTAAGTGCGGTAATTTTACTACTTTAGTTTCAAACTAATCGCTGGTTCATGTGGCAATTTTTAGTCAGGCTGATATTAAGGAACCGATTGACAATTATTATTGTCATTGGTTTGTTAACGGCATTCATGGCATGGAAAGGTTCTGAAATTAAAATGTCGTATGAAATGGCACGGATGCTTCCCGAATCTGATCCCATCACGCAAGAATACGAACATTTTAAAGCCCAATTCGGACAGGACGGCAGCATCATATTCATAGCGATAAAAGATCCAAAGCTCTATACCCTTGAACATTTCAATCAATGGTACGACATCAGTTACAAGGTACTTGACGTACCCGGGGTACAAGAAGTAGTTTCTACGGCGCGGGTTTATAACCTGGTACGTAACGACAGTTTGAAAATATTTGAGTTTCGCAACATCGTTTCCTCGCGACCTACAACCCAGGAACAGGTAGATTCCATCAGGCAAACGGTATATAATCTTCCATTATACGAGAACCGGCTTTTTAATAAAGAGACCCATGTGAGTATGATGATGATTACCCTTGACAAAGAAATTCTCAATTCCAAAGCCAGGGTTGGATTGGTAGAACAAATAAAAGAATTGGTAGACCATTATGGTGAAGAATACCAACTGGAAGTACATTATTCGGGGTTACCCTATATTCGTACGGTTACTTCGAAAAAAGTACAAACTGAATTACTACTGTTTGTTTTTCTCTCACTGTTAATAGCTTCTATCCTGTTGTTTATCTTGTTTCGATCGCTGAGAGCAGTGCTGTTCGCCGTGTTGGTAGTGATTATAGCCGTGATTTGGGTATTGGGAACTACTGTATTGCTTGGCTATAAGATCACCATCCTCACCGGCATTCTTCCTCCGCTGTTAATCGTCATCGGGGTTGAAAACTCAATTTTCCTTTTAAACAAATACCTGAGTGAGTACCGGGCGCACGGAAATAAAATAAAGGCACTCTCAAGGATGATTTCACGAATCGGAAACGCAAACCTACTCACCAATGCAACAACAGCAGCGGGTTTTGCTGCTTTTATCATCACCAGTAACGAGTTGCTGGTGGAGTTTGGCATCGTGGCCTCCCTCAATATCCTGATCACCTATCTTCTTTCATTGTTCCTTTTGCCCATATTATTCAGCTATTTTCCGGCTCCAAAGCAAAAACACATGAAACATCTTGAAAAAGGGATCACCAGCCGTGTTGTTGCCGGAGTAACCAGAATTATTATCACCAAGCGAAAACTCATCTACTTCATTACATCGGTATTGTTTATCATTGCTGTCATTGGCATTACAAAGTTGAAAACAACAGGTAATATTGTCGATGACATTTCTAAAAAGGACAAGCTCTATAAGGACATGATCTTTTTAGAAGAGAATTTCAAGGGGGTAATGCCCCTGGAAATCACCATCGACACGAAAAAACCAAAAGGAATTCTCAGGTTATCCACCCTGCAAAAAATAGATCAACTTCAGGATACCCTGGAGACTTATCCTGAATTTGCCAAACCACTCTCCGTTGTTGAAGTAGTTAAGTCAGCCAAACAGGCCTTCTACCATGGAAACCCAGCTATGTATTCTTTGCCTAATAACCAGGAAAAGAATTTTATCCTCTCCTATGTTCCCAACCTGGGTGTAGGTAAAAAAGGCATCCTGAATGCTTTTGTCGACAGCAACCTCCAGATAACACGCATCTCAGCTCAAATGGCCAACATAGGAACCAAAGATATTGAACTCATCCTGGCCGATCTGGAACCAAAAATTGACAGCATATTCCCTCCTGATCAATTTGAGGTGCATCTCACAGGTACAAGTGTGGTGTTTTTAAAGGGAACCAACTATCTCGTTAACAATTTGTTTATGAGTTTGGGACTTGCTTTGCTCATTATCACTATTTTGATGGCACTCATTTTCTCTTCTGCCCGAATGATCATGATTTCGCTAGTTCCTAACCTGATACCACAGATACTAACAGCCGGTATGATGGGATATTTTGATATCTCTATCAAACCCACCACCATCCTTATTTTCAGTATCGCACTGGGGATTAGCGTTGACAATACCATTCATTTTTTGTCGCGGTACAGGCTACAACTCAAGTACCATAACTGGCAAATTCGCAAGTCGGTTTTGGCTGCACTGGAAGAGACCGGGTATAGCATGATTTATTCTGCCATTGTACTCTTTTTCGGGTTTTACATTTTCACCCTTTCTTCCTTTGGTGGCACCGAGGCATTGGGTTACCTGGTATCGTTTACCTTGATTGTGGCCTTGTTATCAAATTTATTTGTGTTGCCCTCTTTACTCCTTAGTTTAGATAAGCGACTCATTACCAAATCGTTTAGAGAACCCTTGATGGAAGTTTTTGATGAAGAAGAAGACATTGAACTTGACCAGTTATTAATAGAAGAACTTCCTCCGGAAGACAAAAACAATAAAACTTAAAAATATGAAAGGAATTATCCTGGCCGGAGGTGCCGGAACACGACTGCATCCACTCACCATCGCCGTGAGCAAACAACTGATGCCGGTATACGACAAACCCATGATTTATTATCCACTGTCCGTACTCATGATGGCAGGGATAAAAGAAATTCTCCTGATTTCGACACCTCACGATTTACCCAATTTCAAGTTGCTATTGGGCGATGGAAGTCAGATAGGCTGTTCCATCGAATATGCCGAACAAGTGATTCCAAACGGACTTGCCCAGGCGTTTGTGATTGGTGAGAAGTTTATTGGTACCGACAAGGTCTCTCTCATCCTGGGTGACAATATCTTTTATGGGAGCGGACTCCAGGAAATCCTGGTAAAAAATAGTGATCCTACCGGAGGTATCGTGTTTGCCTACCACGTTTCTGATCCTGAACGCTATGGGGTTGTTGAGTTTGACGAGCATTACAACGCGGTTTCCATTGAAGAAAAACCTGAAAAACCAAAATCGTCTTATGCCGTCCCTGGTTTATATTTCTACGATAACTCGGTAGTGGAAGTCGCCAAAAACTTAAAGCCAAGTGCAAGAGGTGAATATGAAATTACCGATGTGAACAAACATTATTTAAAGGAAGGAAAATTAAAAGTGGGTATGCTGAGCCGTGGAACCGCCTGGCTCGATACAGGAACTTTCTCATCGCTGACCCAGGCCTCTCAGTTTGTAGAAGTGATTCAGGAACGTCAGGGACTGAAGATTGGATGTATTGAAGAAATTGCCTTTAAAAAAGGGTTCATCAATGCAAAACAACTGGAAGCCATCGCGCAGCCCTTGCTTAAAAGTGGTTACGGAGCCTACCTGATTGGTTTATTAAAAAACTAAACCGGGATGAAGAATTACGAGCAACTGATTCGCTATTTTGAACAACAGTTAGAAAAACAAAGTTTTAGTGGCGAACCTGGTGAACTATACGAACCCATTACATACACTTTAGTATACGGAGGCAAACGCATTCGACCGGTATTAACCCTGATGGCTTGCGACTTGTTTTGCGGAAAGGCCGAATTGGCTTTGCCACAAGCCATTGCCATCGAACTTTTTCACAACTTTACCCTCATCCACGATGACATCATGGACAATGCACCCATCAGAAGGGGAAAGGAAACGGTGTATAGAAAATGGAATGGCAACATTGCCATTTTATCTGGTGACACCTTGTTTGCATTGGCTTACCAGTATGCACAACAGGCTGATAAAGAAATATTGCAAAACATTCTGAGCGTGTTTAATCGTACTGCCATTGAAGTCTGCGAAGGCCAACAATTCGATCTAAACTACGAAACCAATAACCAGGTATCTGTTGGTGAGTATATTAACATGATCCGATTGAAAACCGGGGTGTTGTTTGGTGCCAGTCTTAAGATAGGGGCACTGATTGGCGGTGCCTCCATTTCGGATGCGGACAATCTGTATGAGTTTGGTGTGAATATCGGTTTGGGATTTCAATTAAAGGATGATCTCCTGGATACCTTCGGGGATGAGAATATCTTTGGAAAAAAAACAGGTGGCGATATTATCACCAATAAAAAAACCTTCCTTTATATCAAGGCTTTGGAATGTAGTGACGCCAGCACCCGACAACAATTGGTTGATTTATATAACAACGAAGAGGCCGAATCAATCACAAAAATAAACATGGTTAAAAACATTTTTACCCGGTTAGGGATTGACAAAATTGCTACCAATGAAATTGAGAAATTTTATTCCAAGGGCATGGAATACCTCGATCGTGTTAAACTAGCCGAAAATAACAAGGAAATTCTTAGGGACGTGGCCTCAAAGATGGTTGAGAGAGATAAGTAATCAACCTTCTGTATTTTTTATGTTTTCCAGGTTATTTTGAAGTCTTTCCCATAATTCCATGAGACTTGCAATCTCATTTTCAAGCCGATCGTGCTTTTTAAACAATTCACCCGATTGGATTTCCTGAGGATACAAGGTGGGGCTCGATAACATTTCATTTACCTGTAATAGTTCTTTTTCCTTTTGGTGAATTGAATCTTCCACGATTTTAATTTCCTTCTCAAGTTTACGCAATTCCCTGTCCTGCCCTTTTTTCAACTCTCGCTTGATTTTGTTTTCAGTCTGAACCTTAGGTGCAGCTGTGGCCGATGGATCGCGGTATTCGAGCGAGGTGAGGCCTTCAATCTTTCGTTTTTCCAGATAGGTGCTGATATCACCTAAATGTTCCTTTATTTTTCCATTTTTAAATTCATACAAGCGCGAAGTTAAACCCTGTAGGAAATCCCGGTCGTGCGATACAATGACCACTGTTCCTGTGAATTCCATGATGGCAGCCTTTAGAATTTCCTTCGACTGGATGTCAAGGTGGTTGGTAGGCTCATCGAGCAACAAAAAATTATTGGGCGAAAGCAACAACCTAACCAATGACAATCGGGATTTTTCACCTCCTGAGAGGACTTTTACCTTTTTGTCCAGATCGTCACCCCGGAATAAAAACGAACCCAGGATATCCCTTATTCGCGGCCGGATATCACCTACCGCCACCTGATCGATGGTATCGAAAACGGTAAGTTCCTGGTTCATGCGTTCGTTTTGGTCCTGGGCAAAATACCCCACTTTCACCTGATGACCGAGTTTTAACGTGCCTTCGTACTGAAGATTGTCAGCAATCATCTTCGCTAAAGTCGATTTACCTTCTCCGTTTCTCCCGACAAAAGCTACTTTTTCGCCACGTAAAATCTGGAAGTTGATGCGATCCAACACCACGTGATCACCATATTTTTTCGTCAACTCGCTGCCTTCAACGGTAATTTTACCGCTGTGCTGAGGAGGCGGAAATTTAAAGTAAATGGATGATTTGTCCAGGTTCTCCAGCTCAACGGTATCCATTTTCTGAAGCAACTTCACCCGCGACTGCACCTGTTTTGCCTTGGAAGCCTTGTATCTGAATCGTTCTACAAAACGCTCAATCTCTTTGATTTGCTTTTGCTGATTGTCGTAGGTGGCCTGCGTTTGTTCTTCCCTCTCGTTTCTTAATTCTATGTATTTGGAATAGGAAACCGCGTAATCGAACACCTTCCCATTGTTAATTTCAATGGTGCGATTGGTAACATGGTCGAGTAAGGTCCGGTCGTGCGAAACTACTACTACCGCTCCTGTATAATTGATTAAAAAATCTTCCAACCATTGAATCGATTCTATGTCCAGGTGGTTGGTTGGTTCATCAAGCAACAGCAACGAGGGCTGCAGCAACAGCAATTTGGCCAGTTCAACACGCATCTGCCAACCCTGACTAAAACTCATCATCGGACGGGTAAATTCCGAACGTGCAAAGCCCAGGCCTGTCAAATACCGTTCTGCATCTCCCCGGATTCGTTCCGGAGTATAATACTTTAAAATTGCATTTATTTCTTCGAGTCTGTTTAGTTTCTGAGTATAGATTTTTTCATTGTAATCGGGTGTGCCCAGTTCCAACTGGATTTTATCCGATTCAGCCTGCAATTCAGCTATAAAATTAACAGCCAGCATTGTTTCATCAACTATATTCAGCTGGCTGAATATTTTCTTCTCCTGGGGCAAGTATCCGGCTGAATGGTCTGGAGGAAAGGCTACTGAACCATTATCAGGTTGAAGAAGGCCATTTAGTATTTTGAGCAAGGTTGTTTTACCGGCACCATTCATACCCGCCAATCCGATACTGTCGCGTGGGTTGATATGGAAGGTAACCCCTGTAAAAACAGGTGTTCCACCAAATTCTTTTGTTACATTATTAATGGTTATCATAAGCGTGCGCAAAGGTAAAAAACAAAAAGGGGCATCCGATGGATGCCCCCTTTTTTTATCGGTAGTTAACTACCCGGAAGGTGGTTATTGAGAAATAACAACTCTCTTGGTAACTAATCCGTTCACAGTGTTGATCTGTACTACAT
>Ga0100379_10000244_pt1 | contig 60952 bp, 57 predicted proteins | sample CryGeymeta201503_FD_80418 | JGI IMG/M metagenome (GOLD analysis project Ga0100379, IMG submission 80418) | Groundwater microbial communities from Crystal Geyser aquifers in Utah, USA - Crystal Geyser metaG 2015-03 | ecosystem: Environmental > Aquatic > Deep subsurface > Groundwater | place...
CATGAACAACCGAATCAAGGTCATCAAACGCATGGCCTATGGGTTCCGCGATAACGAATACTTCTTCCTCAAAATCAAAGCCGCCTTTCCCGGACTTCCGCGATGAACCTAAAAAAAGGCCGCAGCGATGCGCAATCGCTGCGGCCCCGGGGGTCTTGCGTGGCCTTAGCGTTGCTGCCTGTTGCGCAGGGCGGCGATGCGGGCCTCGGTCGAGGGATGGCTGGCGAAAAGCCCTGCCATGCCACCGTGGATCTTCATCGTGGCCAGTGCATCCTGCGGGGCAAGCCCGCCGGACTGCTGTTCCTCGACAGATTCCGTGCGCTGTGCGATGGCCTCGATCTTCTGCAGGGCCCGGATCATCGGGTCGGCTCCGAAGTGCTTTGCGGCATGCGCGTCGGCGCGGAACTCGCGACGCCTTGAATGCCACATCACCACGATCATGGCGAGAATCGAGAATAGAATCTGCAGCACCATGTTGACGATGAAATACACCAGAAAGTTCGGCTCGCCATCACGCGAACCGGCGCTGGCGGCGATACGCGCAATCATGCCTGCGAGGAAGTAAACGAAGGTGTTCATCAGCCCCTGCAACAAGGTGGTGGCAACCATATCACCGTTGCTCACATGCCCCATCTCGTGCGCCAGCACTGCCTGTACCTCGTCGTCACGCAGGCTGTTCACCAGGCCGGAAGATACAGCGACCATCGAGTGGTTGCTGCCCGGACCCGTGGCAAAGGCGTTCGGGGTCTCATCCCAGTACACCCAGACCTCGGGCATTTTCACGCCGTCACGCCGGGCAAGTTCCGCCACGGTGTTGTACACCAGTTTTTCCTTGGGGGTGACAGGATCGGTGACCTGCTGCATCTGGTACATGCGTTTGGCCATCGGCTTGGACATCAGCAGCGAGATGAATGCGCCACCGAAACCGAACACCATGGCCCAGGCGAACTGCATCGAGGTGATACTGCCGCGCAGATCGATGCCGAAGGCCGGCAGCACAAAGCCGATCAGGATGTTGCCGGTGATCATCAGGGTGAGAAACACCAGCAGGTTGGTCAGGATGAGCATGAAGATGCCCTTGAATGCACGCATTGGATTGCCTCCGTGTTGAATGGATGTTGCTAAAAGGATGTATGGGGTCGGAAAAGCGGTGTTTCAAGCAATATGGTGAGCCTTTCTCCCCTTGTCGGTATCGTGTTCAGGCGACGGATTATCCGCCAAACCTTGAAAACATGGCAATGGTTCATTATAAAAGGTGAATGACAGATGAAGTGCACGTTCCCGACGACATAACTGATGAAACATTGATGGAGCAGGTGCAGCACTCCGGCCTTGTGGTGGCCAGAGAGGTGTTGCCGCCGCTGCTCAGTATCCTGCCGCTTTCCAACCGACCGCTGTTTCCCGGGCTGATCGTGCCGCTGGTCTATGAAGGCGACGAGATGATCAAGGTGTTCCGCCGTATCGCCGAAGCCAAGGAGGAGTATGTCGGCCTGATTCTTGTGCGCGACGAGGAGGCGCCGTTCACCACGAAGAATCTCTATGAGGTCGGCGTGGCCGCCAAGGTGGTCAAGGCGGTGGAGCTTCCCGGACACGGTCTGCATATCGTCGTGGAGTGCATGGAGCGCTTCCGCGTGCGCGAGTTCACCACCGCCCCGCCGCATATCCGGGCGCGGGTGCAGTATCACACGGAAACCAGCTACAGCGATAATGTCGAGCTGAAGGCCTATACGGTCGCCATCATCAATACCATCAAGGAGATGCTCAAGCACAATCCGCTGCACGAAGAGGAGTTGCGCCTGTTCCTCTCCCGCTTCGGGCTGGACGAGCCGAACCATCTGGCCGATTTTGCCGCCAGCATGACCACGGCGGGAAGGACGGAATTGCAGGATGTGCTGGAGACCTATCCGATCTTCGACCGCATGAAGAAGGTGATGAGTCTGCTCAATCGCGAGCTGAATGTGAGCAAGATCCAGAACCGCATCCGCAGCAATATCGAGGAGCGCATCTCCGAGCAGCAGCGCAAGTATTTCCTCAACGAGCAGTTGCACGAGATCCAGAAAGAACTGGGCATGGAGGAGGAGGCCAGCGATCAGGAGATCCGGCGGCTGCTGGACCGTGCCAAAAAGCTGAAATTCTCCGATGAGGCGGCAGAGGTTTTCGACGAGGAGTTGCGCAAGCTGTCCATGCTCGATGAAAGCTCGCCGGAATTCGGCGTGGCACGTAATTATCTCGACTGGCTCACGGCTCTGCCATGGGGCCGCTTCGGGCGTGATCGCTACAATCTGAATCGTGCTTCAGCTGCGCTGGACAAGGATCACTCCGGCCTGTCGGATGTGAAACAGCGCGTCCTCGAGTTCATCGCCATCGGCGGGCGCAAGCAGGAGGTGGGCGGTTCGATCATCCTGTTCGTCGGCCCCCCGGGTGTGGGCAAGACCAGTATCGGCAAGGCGATCGCCAAGGCCGTGAACCGGCCGTTCTATCGTTTCTCGGTCGGCGGTATGCGCGACGAGGCGGAGATCAAGGGGCACCGGCGCACCTATATCGGCGCCATGCCCGGCAAGATCATTCAGGCTTTAAAGCAATTGAAGACAGCCAACCCGGTGATCATGATCGATGAGGTGGACAAGATCGGCAACGATTTCCGCGGGGATCCGGCCTCGGCCCTGCTTGAGGTGCTCGATCCGGAACAGAACAGCAGCTTCCTTGATCACTATATGGATGTGCGATTCGATCTGTCGCGGGTGCTGTTTCTGCTCACCGCCAACCAGCTGGATACCGTGCCGCCGCCGTTGCTGGATCGTGCCGAGATCATCCGTCTGCCGGGCTATGTCGCCGATGAGAAGGTGGAGATCGCCCGCAAACACCTCTGGCCGAGGCTGCTCAGGGAGAACGGTCTCACGCGCGGCGATATCAGTCTGGCACCGGCCGCTCTGCGGCATCTGGTCGAAGACTATGCGCGTGAGCCGGGTGTGCGGCATCTGGAGCAGTTGCTGAAAAAGATCCAGCGCAAGGCCGCCATGCAGCTGGCGCAACAGGATGAGTTTGAGGAGAAGCAGGCCGGGGCTGTAGCGGTACCGCTTGTCATCAACACCCGCAATCTCGACGAGTTCGCCGGCAAGGCGAAATACCGCGACAAGAAGCAGCACTGCGGCGTGGGTATGGCAACGGGTCTGGCATGGACGGCGATGGGTGGAGTGACGCTCGACCTAGAGGCGGCCCGTGTGCATGAGGACCGGCGCGGTCTGAAGCTCACCGGGCAGTTGGGCAAGGTGATGCAGGAATCCGCCGAGATCGCCTATTCCTACATCACCGCGCACCTGAAACGCTACGGCGCGACGCCGGAGTATTTCGACAAGGCCTTCGTGCATCTGCATGTGCCGGAGGGGGCGGTGCCCAAGGACGGGCCGTCCGCCGGCATCAGCATGGCCACCGCACTGCTGTCGCTGGCGCTGGGCAAGGCCCCGAAGGCCATGGCGATGACCGGGGAGCTGACCCTGACCGGCGAGGTGCTGCCCATCGGGGGAGAGCGGGAAAAGCTGCTTGCGGCCAAACGACTTGGCATCAATGAGGTCATCCTGCCGGAAGGCAACCGCGTGGATGTCGAGGAGTTGTCAGCGAAGGTGGTCGAGGGTGTGCGCATCCATTATGTGAAGCATTTCGACGAGGTGGTGGCTTTGATGTTCGGCATCCGGCCTAAACTGAAACGCAAGACAAAGAAATCCGGCAAGCTGTGATTCGCCGGGGAGATGCGGCCATCAGCCCGGCAGTTCAGGTTTTGGGAGCCGCTCTCTCGCCCAGTTGATGCCTTCTTTCAGGACTTTTGCGGGGTTGCCACCGATCACTATTCCCGGTTCTTCGAAGGCATTTGTCACCACAGCGCCAGCTGCGATAACCGAGTCTGATGCAATACAGGTACCCTTGAGAATCAGGCAGTGGGCGCCCACCCATACGTGGTCGGCTATGTGAATGTCCTGCCCGTAGTTCAGTCTTTCTCCTGTTCCTGCTGAGACAATCGAATGCGAATCACCTGTTCTGACATCGATGTCGTATGCGAACATGCACCGCTCGCCGATTTCGATGCGGGTGCCGGATTCCGGCAGAGCCAGGCTGACTTTTTCGAAGCTTGAAAACTCACCGATTACCAGCTCGCAATCGTTATCGTCAATCCAGATCGAGGAGCTGGGTCCGAAACGGCAATGTTCGCCGATGCTCACCCGGTTGTTGTTCCCCCTGATGTAAAAGGTAAGGCCGTTCAGTCGGCAGTCATCGGCAATGCTGATGCGATTCTGGTTGCCGGCGATGTCGAATAAGACACGCGAAAGAAAGCCGTTTTTATAAGTGATCGAATTATTTTTTCCGGCGATACGCTTGCTGATGCTCCGTGTATGCAGCCTGCCTGTCGCCCTGCGTAGCAAGTTCGCCGCAGCAGGGGAGCGTTCCTCGATCACCTGAAATAACATCTTGATTCTATTTCTCAAGCCGGCTCCCCGCATATCGCTGTTGAATCATGATGCCTGTCGCTGGGAATATACTGCCGGATCTTGGCAAGGTAAAACCCGTATTCTGGTCATTGCGTCAGGCAAGGCAGCGTAATCTGTATTTGCAGCCCGCCACCCGGAGCATGTGCTGCGCGAATATGCCCACCGTGAAGTTCGAGCACGCTGCGGGCGATGGCCAGTCCAAGCCCATAACCGCCGCCGGAACGGGTGCGTGCCTCTTCGGCGCGGAAGAACGGTTCGAAGATGCGTTCCAGTGCTTTGTCGGGTACGCCGGATCCATGGTCGCGCACGCATGTTTCCATACCCTTGTCGGTTTTCCGCATGCCGATTTCCACAGCTGTACCGTTTGCTGTGTGGCGCACGGCATTGCGCAGCACATTGTCCAGCGCGCGCTGTAGCCACAGACGGTCACCGCGCATGCGGCAGCCTTCGATGATGTCCGATTCAACCCGTTTGCCTGCGGCCTCGGCTTCGAAGGATGCATCGGCGATCACCTCTTCAAGCAGGGCGCTGAAGTCGAGCTCCTGCATGTCCGCCTGGATCGCTCCCTGCTCGAAGCGGGCCAGACTCAATACCTCGCCGATCAGTTCGTTCAGGCGCTCCGCCTCGCGCCCGATACGGCTCAGATCCTCCTGTGCAGCTTCGCCTGCCATATCGCGGGCCAGTTCAAGTGCCACGGTGAGTCGGGCCAGCGGTGAGCGCAGTTCGTGCGATACGTCGCGCAGCAACTGCTTGTGGCTACTCATCAGTGTCTGTAATTGCAGCGCCATCGCATCGAAGCTGCGAGCCATCTCGCCCAGTTCGTCGCCGCGCGCGGCCAGTGCTTGCGGGGTTCGCGTATCCATGCGGCCGCTGCCGAGCTGCGAGGCGCTCAGTTGCAACTGGCGGATCGGGCGGGTGAATATGCGGCTGAGCATCCAGCTGACCAGCAGCACAAGACTTAAGGCCAGCAGCAACTGGAAGATCAGCGTGGCCTGACGATTATCCTGCATCGCATCGGGCGCAATCAGGCTGCTGGCGACCCAGTAGTACTGTCCGCGTACAGTGCTCACCGGCACAATGGCAAACATATGCGGCGGGCGGACCTGCTTAATAGCAGTGTTTGTACGCATGGTTGTTTCGATCTGCGCCGACAAGGCCTGCGGAACCCTCCGGCCGATGACGTTCATGCCTTGGCTATCCAGCAGAAAGCCGCGGAAGTGCTGTTGCTGCATATTGCGTTGCAGCCAGCGGCGCAGGGCATCCGGACCTTCCTCGGCATATAGATTGGCCGCCGTGTCGGCATAGCCGGCAAGCTGATTCAGGCGCTGCTCAGTCTGCTGGGTTTGCAGCATCCAGCGCTGGCTGAACCACGAAGATGCAGCGGCAATACCCAGCAGGCTAAGCAGCAGGGCGAGGAACAGTTTCCAGAATAACTTCATGGGGGCCCGGGGAGCTTAGTCGAAAGCCGGCATTAATCGAGGGCCAACAGCCAGCCGACGCCGCGCACTGTTTTGATGCGGGGTTCGCCGTTGCCCAGTGGTGATAGCTTCTTCCGGATGCGGCCGATATGCACATCCAGCGTGCGATCGAAGGGGCCGTGGCGTTTACCGAGTGCCTGTTCGGTGAGGGCATCCTTCTCCACCACCTCGCCTGCATGGCGGAGCAGCACACCGAGGATATTGTATTCGCTGCTGGTCAGCATGATCTCTTCGCCGTTCTCAAGGATGCGGCGCGATTGCGGATGCCATTCGAAAGTGGCGATCATCTTCATCTGCGGAGCCTCGGCGGCCTTCTCATCGACCCGTCCGCCCTCGGCGCGGCGCAGCACGGCGCGGATGCGCGCGGCCAGTTCGCGCGGATTGCAGGGTTTGGGGATGTAATCGTCGGCTCCCAGTTCCAGACCGATGATGCGGTCCATCTCCTCGCCGCGCGCGGTCAGCATGATCACAGGCAATTGCGAAAAGCTTCTGAGTTCGCGCAACACATCCATACCGTTCTTGCCCGGCATCATCACATCGATGACCGCCAGATCGAAGCTCTCTGCGAGCATGCGCTCAAGGCCAGATGCCCCGTCGGATGCGCTGTCCACGTTGAAGCCTTCATGCGCAAGGAAGCGTCGCATCAGGTCGGTGAGTTCGGTATCGTCGTCGATCAACAGGATGTTCATGGCCTCATCCTGCCATGAAATATATATCGGGAAACAGCGCCGGGGCTTTGCTGGCGAAGGTTTTACATATTCGTTACAATCATTTTCCATTTGCTTGCATAGCCGCCGCACTTGTTTGCTGCGCGGCTGACATAGTTCGTGTTGTACGGCATGGGTGCCGATCTGATTCACAGGAGATGGAAATGAAGAAATCAATGATTGCAGCAGGCTTGCTTATTGCCACAGCACTGGCCGTTCCCGCTATGGCGTGCCCGGGCGGTGGCCAGTGCGGCGGTCCGGGCGCCAACCAGGAAAGCAGGCAGCAGATGATGCAGCAGCGTATGGCCGATGAGCTGAATCTGAGCGATACGCAGAAGGCGCAGTTCAAGAAGGTGCATGAGGATGCACGTCCGACCATGCAGGCCATGCGTGATGCCATGCGGGCCAACCGTGATGCCATGCAGAAGCTCGATCCGGCAGCTTCGGATTACAGCGCACAGGTTGATAAACTGGCCGCCGAGAAGGGTGCATTGGTCGAGGGGATGATGAAGGAGCGTGGCAGATTGCAGGCCGAGATCGCCGCTATCCTGACCCCTGAGCAGCGTGCCAAGCACGCCGAGCTGCGCAAGGCCCGTCAGGGCAAGTGGAAAGACAGGAAGGACGAGCGTCGCGGTGACCGTCCGGGGCGTGGAGACGGTCCGGGCAACGGCCCGCGCGGCATGGGTATGTAACATTCCATCTCACCATGTCTGACTTGACGCCTGCCGGGCCTCCCTCCGGCAGGCGTTTTGTTTATTACTTCCTTCGATTCTCCGGCGTAGGCTGCGGCGATGCCCATCATGACCCTCAACCACATCAGCAAGGCCTTCGGAGCGCAGGTGCTGCTCGACGACATCTCGTTCTCCATCACGCGCGGTGTGCGCCTCGGCCTGATCGGGCGCAACGGCGAGGGTAAATCCACGCTGCTGAAGATCATGGCCGGACAGGTGGAATGCGATGCGGGGGAAGTGACTCTGCGCGGCAACGCGCGCGTCGCCTACCTGCCTCAGGCCCCGCATTTCGATGCCGGCGAGACGGTGTTCCAGGTGGTGGCCGGTGGTCTGGGCGAGGTGGCGCGGGCACTGGACGATTATCACGATGCCCTGCACGCGTTGCAGCACGACAGCTCGGCACAGGCCTTGAAGCGGCTGGATGAATTGCAGGCGGAGCTTGAGCGAAGCGGGGCATGGCAGTTCCATGCACGCATCGAAACAGCGATCTCCAAACTGAAACTGGACCCCGACCGCGATGTCGGCGAGCTCTCCGGCGGCTGGTTGCGCAGGGTGGCGGTGGCGCGCGCGGTGGTGGCCGAGCCCGATGTGCTGCTGCTCGACGAGCCGACCAACCATCTGGATGTGGCCTCCATCGAGTGGTTGGAGGATTTTGTCGCAACCTTTCCGGGCGCTGTTGTGTTCATCACCCATGACCGCTATTTCCTTGATGCCGTGGCCGAGGAGATCGTCGAGCTTGATCGCGGGCATCTTGCGCATTTCCCCTGTTCCTATGCCGAGTATCTGGAGAAGAAGGCCGAGATGCTGGCCATCGAGGAAACCCAGCATCGCAAGTTCGACAAGGTGCTGGCCAACGAGGAGCGCTGGATCCGCCAGGGCATTCCGGCACGGCGCACAAGGAACGAAGGGCGGGTGCGCGGACTTGAGGAGCTGCGCAGGCAGAGATCGGCACGGCGTATGCGCGGCGGGGATGTGGACCTGCGTGTGGCCACAGGTGTGAAGCCCGGCAAGATGCTGATGGAGGCCATCGAGGTGAGCCATGCCTTCGGCGACACCTGTATCGTGAAGGACTTCAGTCACAAGATCATGGCCGGAGACCGGGTCGGCCTGATCGGTCCGAACGGTATCGGCAAGACGACCCTGTTGCGCATCATGCTCGGCGAGATGACGCCGGATGAGGGGCGGGTGCGGCATGGTGTGCGTCTGGCGCCGGCCTTCCTCACCCAGATGCGCGAGCTTGATCCCGCACATAAGATCAAGGACATCCTGCTGCCGCTGGGCGGTCAGTATGTGCATGTCGGCGGACATGAGCCGCGGCATGTGGTCAGCTATCTGCAGGACTTTCTGTTCGATAAGGAGCGACTGAATGCCCCGGTTTCCGCCCTCTCCGGCGGCGAGCGCGGGCGGCTGATGCTAGCGAAATTATTGCTCGAACCGGCCAACCTGCTGGTGCTCGACGAGCCGACCAACGATCTGGATATCGGCACGCTGGCCATGCTGGAGCTGGCGCTGGCCAAGTATGAGGGCACGGTGATTCTGGTATCGCATGACCGCGCCTTCATGGATCGAGTCGCCAACCGTGTGCTGGCTTTCGAGGGCGACGGGCGGATCGTGCCGGTGGAGGGTGGCTATTCGGATTACGCCGCATGGCGCCAGACGCAGGCCGAAAAGGCCGCACTGCAAGCCTCCGAACAGAGGGCGCGCAAGCCGGACGCGGCTGTGGTAAAGCCGGTGAAAAAGGCCAACAAGCTGAGCTACAACGAACAGCGCGAGCTCGATGCCCTGCCTGCATTGATTGAAAATCTGGAAGAGGAGAAATCCGCCATCGAGGCACGTTTCTGCGATGTTGATTGTTTTTCCAGCGATCCGGCTGCCTTCCAGAGGGACCAGCAGCGGCTTGGCGACATCGAGCAGGAACTGGCCGCCAGCTATGCGCGCTGGGAGGATCTGGAAGGCAAACAGGAGGCCCTGTCGGCATGAATGAATGGTGGGAAAAGCCGCTGGATAGCTTGTCGGCTGAAGAATGGGAGCAGCTTTGCGACGGCTGTGGTCTGTGCTGCATGCATAAATTCGAGGATGAAGATAGCGGCGAAATACTCTATACCGACGTTGCCTGCCGCCTGTTCGATGGCAATACCTGCCGCTGCAGGGATTATGCGAAAAGAAGCGAGCTGGTTCCGGATTGTATCCGGATACGCCATTTCACTGCAGAACAGTTTGCATGGCTTCCGAAAACCTGCGCCTACCGGCTGCGCTTCGAGGAACAGCCGTTGTTCGACTGGCATCCGCTGCTTTCCGGCCATGCGGATTCGGTGCATGCGGCGGGGATTTCGATGCAGGGAAGATGTGTGTCCGAAAGCGAGGTGGATGAAGACGATCTGCCGCTGCATATCATCGACCCCTCCGACGGGTAGTCAATTCAACCCGCCACAGAGTCACGAAGACACAAAGAAATTCAATTTTTTTGGTGATGTTTAGCCGTTGTTTGTGACTTCGTGTCTTTGTGGTGAATGCCTGCCTCTTTTGGCATGATTCGCCCTTCTGAAATCAGGGATTAACGGAGTATCTATATGGAAAGCAAGATCGTCGTCGCAGCGCTTTATCATTTCGCCAGGCTGGAGAATTTCCGCGAGATGCGCGGCACACTGCAACAGGTGTGCGACGAGGCCGGCATCAAGGGCTCGCTGCTGCTGGCGCGCGAGGGCATCAACGGCACCGTGGCTGGATCGCGCGAAGGTATTGATGCGTTGCTCGTCTATCTGCGTGCCGATGCCCGGCTGGCCGAGCTGAATCATAAGGAATCGTATGCGGTCGCCATGCCGTTCTACCGCATGAAGGTGAAGCTGAAGAAGGAGATCGTGACTCTCGGTGCGCCCGAGGCCGATCCGAACGTGTGTGTCGGGCAGTATGTCGAGCCGCAGGACTGGAATGCGCTGATCTCCGATCCGGATGTGCTGCTGCTGGATACGCGCAACGACTACGAATACGAGGTGGGCACGTTCAAGGGTGCGGTGAATCCGGATACCAGGACCTTCCGCGAGTTCCCCGATTTTGTGAACAGCCATTATAAGCCCGAACAGCACAAGCGTGTGGCGATGTTCTGCACCGGCGGCATCCGCTGCGAGAAGGCCTCGGCGTGGATGCTGCAACACGGCTTCGAGTCGGTTTATCATTTGAAGGGCGGCATCCTGAAGTATCTGGAACTGGTGCCGGAAGAGGAGAGTCTGTGGCAGGGCGAGTGCTTTGTGTTCGACGAGCGGGTGAGCGTGGGGCATGGGCTGAAGCCGGGCGACTATGTGCCCTGCCGCGGTTGCCGTTATCCCCTGACCCCTGCCGAACGGCAGGCGCCCGAGTTTGAAGAGGGTGTGAGTTGCGCGCACTGCATTGCCGGGCTGAGCGAGGAAAAGAAGGCCCGCTTGCGCGAGCGGCAGAAGCAGACGGAACTGGCCGAAGCGAAGCACCGCGAGCATATCGGCATGAATCTCGCGGCGCAGCGCCGCGCCAAGCTGGAAGAGAAGCGCAAGGCGGGTATCAAGCCGCCGCGTTACCTGCGCGAACTGGCCTGACGGCCAGTCCGTTCACCCGGTGTTCCGGGTTGAGTGCCCTCAGAGGTCGGCGGCGGTGAGGGTAGCGAAGGTGTCGCGCAGACCGGCGCGGCGGCCGAGCCACAGACGGGTAAGAAAGAAGGACACGGCCTTCAGTTTGATCAGCACCAGCAACATGGCCACGCTGGACAGGCCCATCATCCACAGCGCTCCGGAAAGTCCCTTGTCCACCAGCATGGCATAGGTGAAGAAGTAGGTGCACATGGTCAGCGCGAAGATGGTGCCGATGGTCACCGCGACGTTTTCCTGAACCTTCTTGATGTGTGCGATGCTTTCTGCGCGCTGTGTGTTGCTCATGCGTAATCTCCTGTGTCCGGTTGGCGGCGATGCTATCCGTTGGGCCGGCAACATCCAATTGATGCAGTTAATATCAGCTGAATTTATGCGCTATCTGCGCGACGGAAGCGGTGCAGCCAGACCAGCGCATCCTCGTTCCAGCTCATGCCCTTGTGCATGGCGAGAATCAGATCGCGGTAGGCTTCAAGACTTGCATAGCCTTCGGCTTTCGCACCGGCTTCGCCCATGTCGCCGAGCCGCTGGCGCACAAGCGCGGTGCAGATGAAGGGTACGCTCTGCAACTCGAAGGTTTCGCCCGGATAGGCATAGATGCCGTCGCGGCGCTGCTCGGTCTTTTCACCCCTGATTGCGGCTTCGACAAGGCGCGGGTGACGCACCAGGCGGTCGATGCTGCAGGTCTTTTCAGGGTAGGTGTCGGCGGTTGAATTCATGGGCATACTATCGGCACAAGAGGCATGCTATGCAATGCATGCTCGCATGGAGCAGGGGGTTTACATGAAAACATGGATGAATCGGGCAATGCTCGCTCTGCTGGCCTTGTCGGTCTGGGGGGCTACTTTGCAACCCGCAGATGCAGCGGTGCAGGGCAGGGAGATCGTCTATCAGGTGGACGGACAGAAGTTCACCGGCTTCGTGGCCTATGACGATGCCATCAAGGGTGTACGGCCGGGTGTGCTGGTGCTGCACGAATGGTGGGGACACAACCCCTATGCGCGGCATCGTGCCGAGATGCTGGCTGGTCTGGGCTACACGGCCTTCGCGCTGGATATGTATGGCAGCGGCAAGCAGGCCCGGCATCCCGATGATGCGATGAAATTCATGCAGGCGGCGACCGCCGATCAGGGGAAGCTTGAGCAGCGCTTTATGGCGGCACTGAAGATCCTGCAAGCCCAGATGGGTGTCGATCCCTACCGCATCGCGGCCATCGGTTACTGCATGGGCGGGGGCATCGCGATGAATATGGCGCGCGCCGGCATGCCGCTGAAGGCCGTCGCGGTATTCCATGGCTCGCTGGGCACGCAACACCCCGTCAAGTCCGGACAGATCAAGGGCGAGATCGCCATATTCACCGGAGCCGCCGATCCCTTTGTGCCGGCTGAACGGGTGAGTGCTTTCGAGCAGGAGATGCAAGCTGCCGGCGTGAGATATACGCTGACTTCCTATCCCGGCGCGAAGCACAGCTTCACCAATCCGGATGCCGACGGGTTCGCTGCGCGCTTCGGCATGCCGCTGGCCTACGATGCAGCTGCCGATGCGGACTCGTGGAAACGGATGCAGGAGATGTTTCATCGCGTACTGGGTGGCGGCCGATAAAGCGGGGCGCGATTCCATCAAGCAAACGGGAGCCATCCGGCTCCCGTTTTTATTGCAAGGCTTGCGACGGATGCTGTCTTAAAACGGCCACCAGGCTTTCTGTGTGGTCATCGGTGTGCTTTGATCGACATCCGTCGTGTCCCCGCTTGCAGCCTGCGGTTCGGTTTTGCCTGACTCCGGTGCTGCTTGTGCGGTATGGTCGGATGGGGTCGGGGCCTGCATCGGTGTGGTTTGATCGAAGGCCGGATTTTCAATGCCCTGACTGCTGATCTCCGGCGATGTTGGTGTGGCGTTCGCCTGTGCGGCGATGAAGAGTGTCAGTATTGCAGCAAGCCATGTGTGTTTCATGTGGACCCCCCTGAACTGTTGGGGCTCATACTGAACAGTTTATCAAGCAGACCGGTGTGATATTCCTCACCGGGGAAAGATCAACTCAGGCATCGTGCCTGACAAGCCCGACCCAATGCAGGGGTTCTTCATCCGGTCGTGTCAGGGAATCCAGCCATATCTCCCATAGCCGGATATACGCACCCTCGGAAACGCTGTCGAAATCGTTGTGTCCGCCGTCCAGCGCACCGCGCAGCTTGCTTCCTTTGTAGGCTTCGAACAGCTGCTCCGGCATCCATTGCGGGATGAGTTCGTCCTGTTTTGCGCTGATCAGCAGCAGCGGAACCTGCATGCTGGCAAGGGGGGCCTGTGTGTCGAAGCGTTCCCTGACGAACCAGCGTAGCGGCAGCCATGGGTATTTTTCGCTCGACATGTCCGGAATGCTGGTGAACGGTACCTCCAGGACCACCCCTGCCGGGTTTACCTCGCCGGCCAGTCGTGCCGCCACCGGCGTTCCCAGGCTCCGGCCGGCGATGATGATGCGCTCCGGGGCGATGCCGAAAGTGTCCGTCAGCAGCTTCCAGGCGGTCATCGCGTCGATGTGCAGGCCTGCCTCGCTGGGCGTGCCCTGACTGTCGCCGAAGCCGCGGTAATCGAAGGCGAACACCGACAGACCCATATCGTGCCAGCGGCGGTATTCATCAAGGCGGTGACTGATATTGCCTGCATTGCCATGCAGGCTGAGAACCACGAAGCGCGCGTCGCGTTGCGGCATATACCAGCCGTACAGCTCGATGCCGTCCGGGGTTTTGACGCGTTGTACGGAGAAGGGCAGGCCAGTCGTGCGCGGCGACTGCACCATGTCCCGGTCGGGGTAATAGATATAGTCCGCCTCATGGCTGATCATGTATGCCACAGTCCCGCCGATGGCGAGGGCAAGGATCAGCAAAAGGCGCAGCAGGAATCTCATGCCGCAAGCCTAGCGGCAAAAAAGCGCTCTGTACGCAGGCAGATGAACCGCCGGCGATCAGGCCATAGCGGACTCAGGCGGCCATGCGGTGATGCTTGGCCTCGCGCACCAGTTCGGCAGGCACCTTGAGCAGGGCGGACAGCCGGCTGATGTAGCGTTCCTCGTAGAAGTCGATGCGTCCATCGGCCTCGGCGATGCGCCAGATGTCGCTGAGCAAGGCGGCCACTTCGAGCCTGTCGTAGCTGCGATGGATCTGCGCGGCCAGTTCCTCGAAGCCCGGTCCCTGACCGTTGAGCTCGACGGCCTTGAGAAACAGCGCCTCGGCCTCGTCTTCATACAGCGAGAAGCGCTTGCGCAGCAGGCGGATGACCTCGTCGTGCTCGGCTTTTTCCAGTTTGTCGTCCATATGCATCATGCTGACCATCAGTTGTGTGACGGTCAGCTCAAGTCCCTGATTGTGTTGCCGGGGCTCCTCGCCCTGATGCCACCAGCGCTTGAGAAATTGCAGCATAAGCCACCTCCTTGTAGACAATATCGCGGCATATGCCGCAAAGACCCGTGACAGGCATGGTCCTTCCCTGTCTATCGGTGGAATGTTTGTGGAGTTGAGGATGAATTTCCTGTCTGCGATATCGCCATGGGAATAGATGGCTAGATGATGGAATAAGGCGTACCGTGCTCTCAGACCGGCCGCGTGAAGAGCAGGCCGGTGCCCGATGACGAATCCTCTTCACAAGCATGGCAGGCAAGCCGTGCTTTCCAAATACACTGTCAGGCCATGGATGCATCTTGCCCGGCCCGACCAACGGATTCATCAGGAGCAAAAACCATGAGCCACGAACAGAAGAGCAACAGGGAAGGCAAGAAGAAAGCGGCATTGACGCCGAAAGAGAAAAAGGCCGCCAAAAAGGCCAAGCACGAATCCAAGGCCATCCTGGGCAACGCCGCGACTTGAGTCCGGGTTGCCGTGAAGTAAAACAAAAGGGAGCCCGCGGGCTCCCTTTTCATTGGCTGAACGGCTGCCTTATTGCTCGCCGATCCATTTCTGCAGGGCCTCGACAATCATGCCGGCCTGCTTGGCGTTGGTGATGTTGAACTTGGAGCGCTGGGCGTATTCGCCGTTGCGCTTCTGGTAGCGGCGGATGGTGTATTTGTCCTCGCCGTAGGATTCGCTTGCACCGTCCCAGTCCTGATAGCGGAAGAGGATGGTCGTCCACGCACCCTTGCTGAGGATCACCTTGTCCATCTGTTTGGTGGTCAGAATGCCGCCTTCTTCGAAATCAATGCTCAGGTCTTCAGGTTTCATGGGTTCCTCAATCTGTTTGGATAGTAAGTTAAAAGGGGGCCGGTCGGCCCCCTTTCCACGAGAGTTGGTTTAGACAATCAACCGCACTTGGAGTCGCCACACTCCAGACAAGTGTTGCAGTTGTCCAGGCGGACGACGGCCATGGCGCCGCATTTGTCGCACATATTGCCCTTGGCGACGGCATCGGCACCCAGTTTGGCGGTGGCTTCGCGGCGCTTGGCTTCAAGCTCCGGGGTGGACAGCTGGCCTTCCATCATGCCGATGGATACCAGATGCGCCTGGATGGTTTCGCCGATCTCGGCAACCATCGAAGGCATGTATTTGCCACCCTTCTTGTAGTAGCCGCCGAGCGGGTCGAACACGGCCTTCAATTCCTCCACCAGGAAGGTGACATCACCGCCCTTGCGGAAGATCGCGGAAATAACGCGGGTCAGCGCCACAATCCACATGAAGTGCTCCATGTTCTTCGAGTTGATGAAGATCTCGAACGGACGGCGATGCTCATCCGGCTTGCCTGAGTTGATCACGATATCGTTGATCGTGATGTACAGCGCATGCTCGGAATGCGGTGTCTTGATCTTGTAGGTGGAGCCTTCAAGCACATCGTCGCGCTCCAAAAGTGGCGCGATATGCGTGACCGTGGCGTCCTCTTTCTTTTCGTCCGGACGCACGACCTCGTAGGCGGTGATCTTCTTCTCAATCTTTGTGCTCATGGTTTCCTCCTGCTGCATCATCGCGCCTGGCGGATGATGCCTGCTGTTCGTATGGCCGGGCCATCAGTTCGCTGATGCCGGCATGGTAAAATTCATTGAATAACTGCTGCATGCGGTACTGAATCTCTTCCTGCTCCGCGGTAATATATTTCGGCACGGCGGCTTTAACCGTTCTTCCTGGCGGGCATGGCCCACAGGTTGATCGGCGGGAAGCGCAGCGCCGGCCAGTTCACCCGGCTAGAACTTGCCATAATAGCCTTCCTTGAGGGCGTCGAAGAGGTTGGCGGCGCTGTGCATCTCGCCGTCGTACTCGATCTCCTCGTTGCCCTTCACCTCGATCACGGTGCCGTCTTCCAGCGTGAAGCGGTACATGGTCTTCTCCAGATCCGCATCCTTGACCAGCACGCCCTGGAAGGCCTCCGGATTGAAGCGGAAGGTGGTGCAACCCTTCAGGCCCTTCTCGTAGGCGTAGAGGTAGATGTCCTTGAAGTCCTCATAGTCAAAATCGGTCGGCACGTTGGCGGTCTTGGAGATCGACGAATCCACCCACTTCTGCGCGGCGGCCTGGATATCCACATGCTGCTTGGGCGTGACCTCGTCGGCGCTGATGAAGTAGTCCGGCAGCTTTTCGTCCTCCTTGTCGGAGAACGGCATGGCCTTCGGGTTGATCAGTTCGCGGTAGGCCAAGAGCTCGAAGGAGAACACATCCACCTTCTCCTTGGACTTCTTGCCCTCGCGGATGACGTTGCGCGCATAGTGATGCGCAAAGGAGGGCTCGATGCCGTTGGAGGCGTTGTTGGCCAGGCTCAACGAGATCGTGCCGGTCGGTGCGATCGAGGAATGGTGGGTGAAGCGGCAGCCGGTTTCCTCAAGCTCTTTCAGCATGGCGGCGTCTTCAGGGTTGCCGGTTTCGGCGAACTTCTTCAGATAGTTCGAGTAGCGCGCCCACAGGATACGGCCCTTGAGTTTATCACCCGCGCGTATGCCGTCCTCAAGCATCTGCGGACGCTTGAGCATCATCTCGGCGGTGACCTCGAACTCCTTGTCCATCACCGGCGCTGCGCCCTTTTCACGGGCCAGTTCGATGCCGGTGGCAAAGCCGGCTCTGGCCATCTCGTAGGATACCTGTTCGGTGAAGGCCAGCGATTCAGGCGAGCCGTACGGGGTGCGCAGCATGGTCAGTGCGCTGCCCAGGCCGAGGAAGCCCATGCCGTGACGGCGCTTGGAAAGGATCTCCTCGCGCTGCTTCTCCAGCGGCAGGCCGTTGATCTCCACCACATTGTCCAGCATGCGGGTGAATACGGCGATCACTTCGCGATACAGGTCCCAGTCGAAATGCGCCTGCTCGGTGAACGGGTGGCTGACGAACTTGGTCAGGTTGATCGATCCCAGCAGGCATGCGCCGTAGGGCGGCAGCGGCTGCTCGCCGCACGGGTTGGTGGCGCGCACATCTTCACACCACCAGTTGTTGTTCATGCTGTTCACTTCGTCGATCAGGATGAAGCCCGGCTCGGCGTAGTCATAGGTGGAGGCCATGATGACATCCCACAGGCGGCGGGCGCGGATGGTTTTATACACACGGCAGGCGGTGCGGCCTTCGTCGTCCTTCAGGTAGCTGTCGTTGCTGCCCGGCCAGTGCTTCCAGACGATGCGGATGGCCTCATCCTCGACCTCGCTGGCATTGGCCGGGAAGATCAGGTCCCAGTCGGCATCGTTTTTCACGGCTGCCATGAAATCGGCGGTGATCAGGCAGGACAGGTTGAACTGGCGCAGACGACCGTCTTCGCGCTTGGCGCGGATGAAGTCCATCACGTCGGGGTGCGAGATGTCGAAGGTGCCCATCTGCGCGCCGCGACGACCGCCGGCGGAGGACACGGTGAAACACATCTTGTCGAAGATATCCATGAAGGACAGCGGGCCTGAGGTATAGGCGCCGGCACCGGACACATAGGCACCCTTCGGGCGCAGCGTGGAGAATTCATAGCCGATGCCGCAGCCGGCTTTCAGGGTGAGGCCTGCTTCGTGCACCATGGAAAGGATGCCGTTCATCGAATCGGGCACCTGACCGGATACCGTGCAGTTGATGGTCGAGGTTGCCGGTTTGTGGGCATTGGCACCGGCATTGGAGGTGATGCGGCCGGCGGGGATGGCGCCGTACTGCAGGGCCCAGGTGAAGCGCTCGTACCAGTGGGCGCGCTTGCTTTCCTCCTCGACATCGGCCAGTGCCCGGGCCACGCGGGTGTAGGTGTCGGCGATGCTATGATCGACAGCGTTGCCGTTCTTGTCCTTCAGGCGGTACTTCTTGTCCCAGATGTCTTCGCTGGCCGGCTGCATCGGAATCTCAGCCGCGGCGTGTTCATGGCGAATCTCCGCGGCGGCTTTGTGAACGGTATTTCCCAATGTGATATCAGCCAGATTCATGGTCGGCTTCCTCCCGAAGTGTTTAATTCTGTTGTTCCCTGTTTACTTGTCTGCTCGTCGTCGGCTGGTGTGCCCGGCACGATGTGCAGCCATCCAAGCCCCTGTTGCGGGTCGCCGGGAGTGCGGCACGGCGACCGGCTGCAAACCTTAATCCACTACATATTGGGAGTCAATGATTTACTCTCCACGAGAGGTGGGGTTTATGTTGCACATTGTATGCACCGCTTATCCACAGCTTATCCCGCCGTGGCCTTCTGCGAAGCTGCGTCAGATGGTTGTTGGAGGGGGGCTTTGCGGCTGCTACGCTTGCGCCCATGGAAGGGACAGTCATGCATAGCAATCAGACAGACGAAGCAGCCGCGGGGCGTACACATTTCGGTTTTGAGACGGTCAGCGGTACGGAGAAGCGTAAGCGCGTGATGGGTGTGTTCTCATCGGTAGCCGGAAAATACGATCTGATGAATGATTTGATGAGTGGCGGTATGCACCGCCTGTGGAAGCGGCGCATGTTTTCGGTTGCTGCCGTGAAAGATGGCTCGCGCGTGCTGGATGTGGCTGCGGGTTCTGGCGATATCGCCATCGGCCTGCTCGGCAAAATGGATTCCAATGGGGGCTCCAAAGGGGGTGTCGGGGGGCGTGTGGTGCTGACCGATCTGAACGGTCCGATGCTGGCCGAGGGCGCGCGCCGCGTGGTGGATCACGGGCTGTTGCCGGGGCGTGCCGATTGCATCCAGTCGGACGGCACAAAGCTGGCCTTTGCCGACAACAGTTTCGATGTGGTGTCCATCGCCTTCGGCATCCGCAACTTTGTGGATATCGAGGCGGGCCTTGCCGAATTCCGCCGCGTGCTCAAGCCCGGCGGGCAGTTCATCTGCCTGGAGTTCTCCCGCCCCGCGCTGCCGCTGCTTGATGTGATCTATGATGCCTATTCATTTAATATGATTCCGCTGATGGGCGAGATGGTCACCGGTGACCGCGCCTCCTATCAGTATCTGGTCGAATCCATCCGTCGTTTTCCCGACCAGAAACGCTTTGCAAAGCTGATCGAGTGGGCAGGTTTCGATCTGGTGCGCTACGAGAATCTGACCGGCGGCGTGGTGGCGCTGCATCGAGGATATAAAATATCATGAGTCTGATGTTTCTTCCCTTTCGTCTGATTCCCGCTGCGGTGCAGGCTGTGGTGCTCAGTACCGTGCTCGATCTGTTCTTTTCGCGGCGCAGCGATCTTGCCGATCTGCTCGATGCGCTGGACGGGCGCGTCTATCTGATCCATGTACGCGATACGGGGACGGATTTTTATATGGGTTTCCGCGCCGGGCGCCCCTGGGTGCATACTTCCTCGTTGCTGGAGCCGGATGTGCGCATCGATGCCACCACCGCGGGTTTCGCCCGTCTGTGTTTTGCCCATGAGGATCCGGACGATCTGGTGTTCCAGCAGGTACTCAAGCTGTCCGGTGATTCCGATTCCATGCTGCGCTTCAAGAAGCTGCTGGCCTCGGCGGACATCGATTGGGAGCGCGAGTTGCGCAACGGCTTCGGGGAATTCTTCGGCAGCCGTGTTGCGCAGGCCGCCAAGGGTCTGATCGCGCTCGAAGGCAAGGCCTCCAATGCTCTGCATGATGCCGTGACCCAGTGTCTGAAGGATATGCAGGTTCCCGACGAAGCCCGACTGGTTGATTGGCAGGCAGGGGTGGAGGACGCCACCCGTCGTCTGGGGCGATTGAAGGGTAGGCTGACCCGGCTGGAGCATAAGGCTGCTGCAGGCGATACCGGCGCAGCCGCATCTGCATCCGGGGGTGATGCCTGATTCAGATGCGTTACGGCGGCGGTACCCTGCGTCAGGGTTGGCGTCTGCTCGTTATCGCCCATCACCTGACCACACACGGTATGGGCGCACTGGCCGTGCGCTTGCATCTGTTCCGTCCTTATGCATGGGTGATGCGTATCTTCATGCGCAGCGAGGTATCGCCGAACTTCGGTGAGCAGCTGCGACTGGTGCTGGAGCGGCTCGGCCCGACCTTTATCAAGTTCGGCCAGATGCTTTCCACGCGTGTCGATCTTCTGCCCATGGATGTGGCGCTGGAGCTGAAGAAGCTGCAGGACGCCGTGCCGCCAGAATCCTTTGCCACGGTGAAGCGCCTGCTGGAGATCGAATTCAAGAGGCCGCTGACTGGTGAGGGAGGCACATTCGCTTCTTTCGAGGAAGAGCCGGTGGCTGCCGCTTCCATCGCGCAGGTGCATTTTGCAGAGCTGGCCGACGGGCGGCGCGTTGCCGTCAAGGTGCGTCGTCCGGGGATCGACCGGGTGATCGATGCCGATCTGTCGCTGCTCGGTCTGCTGGCCAGTCTGTTCGACCGTTACCTGCCGGAATACCGCCGGCTGAAGGCGCCGCAGGTGGTCGAGGAGTTCGGCGACACCATCCGCGGCGAGTTGAATCTGCGTGCCGAGGCGGCACATGCCTCGCGCTTTGCCGAGAATCTGGCCGATGTCGGGGGTGTGTATGTCCCGCAGGTGATCTGGGACTACACGCATAGCGGTGTGCTGACCACCGAGCGCATCTCCGGCATCTCCATTGACGAGGTGGCTGCCTTGCAGGCCGCCGGTCACGACACGCTGGCCCTGTGTCAGCGCGCGGCGACGCTGTTCTTCCATATGGCCTTCGTGGACGGCTATTTCCATGCCGATATGCATCCGGGCAATCTGTTCGTGTCCACCACCGGTGATATCATCATGGTGGATTTCGGTATTGTCGGGCGGCTGGATATGAACAGCCGGCTGTATCTGGCCGAGATGCTGCTGGCCTTCCTCAAGCGCGACTATATCCGTGCCGCCGAGGTGCATCTTGAGGCCGGCTACGTGCCGGACGATACCGATATGTCGGCCTTCGCCGATGCTCTGAGGGAGATCGCCGAGCCTATTTTCAACCGCCCGCTGGCGGATATCTCGCTTGCCGAGCTGCTGTTCTGCATGTTCGCCGTCACAGAGCGTTTCCAGATGGAAACGCAGCCACAGTTGCTGCTGCTGCAGAAAACCATGGTGGTGATCGAAGGTGTGGCGCGTGAACTGGCCGACAAGGCCAATATCTGGGAGCTGGCCAGGCCGCTGGTGACCGACTGGGTGAGCCAGCACCTCGGGCCGGCAGGGCGCCTGCAGCGCGCGGCTGTCCAGACGAGGCATGGCGTCGAGGCATGGCTGAGCCTGCCTTCGCGCATCGACAAGGTGCTTGCCGACCGGGGGGGCAGCATGTTCATGCCGCAGTTTCCCGGCGCGCCCTTGTGGCAGAAGTTGTGTGGTATCGCTCTGTTGAGCGGGGGGACAGCAGCATTGTTACATCAGGCTCAGGGGCCGTTGTGGTTGCCGGGCGGGGTGCTTGCTGTGGTGCTTGGAGCGGCTTTGTTGCTCAGGCGTTGAATTGCATCATGGCGGCGCATTTTTTTGCTCCGCTTTGCTTTCGGCCTCGCAAGTTATTAGATTGCGTCGCCGTTACGAATATCAAGTAGTCATTATTTGCCGGTATCGCGCGTATGCACACCGGCTAATCAAGGAGCAGGAAAGCATGAGCCGTAATTTCGTTTTCACCAGTGAGTCCGTATCCGAAGGGCATCCCGATAAGGTCGCCGACCGAATTTCCGATGGCGTGCTGGATGCCATTCTGGCCCAGGACAAGTATGGCCGTGTGGCCTGCGAGACGCTTGTTACCACAGGTATGGCGCTGATCGCCGGCGAGATCACCACCTCGGCCGTGATCGATTACCAGAACGTCGTGCGCAGTGCGATCAAGGAGATCGGCTACAACTCCTCCGCCATGGGCTTCGACTGGGAATCCTGCGCTGTGCTGGTGACCCTCGATAAGCAGTCGGTGGATATCGCGGCCGGTGTGAATGAAGGCGAGGGTCTGGATCTGGATCAGGGAGCTGGCGATCAGGGTCTGATGTTCGGTTTCGCCTCCAATGAAACCGATGTGCTGATGCCGACCCCGATTCATCTGTCGCACAAGCTGGTGGAGAGGCAGGCGGCCGTGCGCAAGTCCGGCGTGCTCGAGTTCCTGCGTCCGGATGCCAAGTCGCAGGTCACCGTGCGTTATGAAGACAGCAAGCCGGTGGCTATCGATGCCGTGGTGCTTTCCACGCAGCACAATCCGGATGTGAGTCACAAAGAGCTTTCCGATGCGATCATGGATGAGGTCATCAAGCCGATCCTCGATCCGACAGGTCTGCTGCATGCCGGTACCGAATACCACATCAATCCGACCGGGCGTTTTGTGATCGGTGGTCCTGTGGGCGATTGTGGCGTGACCGGTCGCAAGATCATCGTCGATACCTACGGCGGCTTCGGTCACCACGGCGGCGGCGCTTTCTCCGGCAAGGACCCGACGAAGGTGGATCGCTCCGCCTGCTACATGATGCGTTAAGTGGCCAAGAATATCGTTGCTGCAGGCCTGGCCGATCGCTGTGAGGTGCAGGTTGCCTACGCCATCGGTGTGGCGCGTCCTTTGAGCGTGATGATCAATACCTTCGGTACCGGCAAGGTGGATGAGGCCAAGCTGGCCAAGGCCGTGCGCGAAGTCTTCGACCTGCGTCCGAAGGGTATTGTGCAGACACTCGACCTGCTGCGTCCGATCTATGCCAAGACCGCTGCTTACGGCCATTTCGGTCGCGAGCTTCCGGAGTTCACCTGGGAACGCACCGACAAGGTGGCTGAGCTGAAGGCAGCTATCGGCGCGTAATAAACGCAAATCAACCGCCGAGGGGCGCTGCAACCGGTCATCCGGTCAGGCTCGGCACTTTCACCTGTTTAACGGCGCCCGTTCAATTAAAAACAACTAAATGAACGGAGAGAAGCTATGAGTGCTGTAGAACAGAAGAAGAATGAAAGTATTGTCGCCGATATGTCGCTGGCCCCGTGGGGTCGTAAAGAGCTGGTCATCGCGGAAACCGAGATGCCGGGTCTGATGTCGATCCGCAAGAAATATGCGGTCGAGCAGCCTTTGAAGGGTGCGCGTATCGCAGGCTCCCTGCATATGACCATCCAGACCGGGGTGCTGATCGAAACCCTGACCTCGCTGGGTGCAGAAGTCCGCTGGGCTTCCTGCAACATCTATTCCACCCAGGATCATGCCGCTGCCGCCATCGCTGCTGCCGGCATCCCTGTGTTCGCCTACAAGGGCGAGACGCTGGACGACTACTGGGAGTACACCCATCGCATCATGGAATGGCATGACGGCGGCACGCCGAACATGATCCTGGACGATGGCGGCGATGCCACCCTGCTGGTGATCCTGGGCTCGAAGGCCGAGAAGGATATCTCCGTGCTGAACAATCCGGGCAGCGAGGAAGAGGTCTGCCTGTTCAATGCCATCAAGAAGAAGCTGGCTGTCGATCCGACCTGGTATTCCGTGCGTAAGGCTGCGATCCAGGGTGTGACCGAAGAGACCACCACCGGCGTGCATCGCCTGTACCAGATGCAGGAGAAAGGAGATCTGCCGTTCCCGGCCATCAACGTGAACGATTCCGTGACCAAGTCCAAGTTCGACAACCTGTACGGTTGCCGTGAATCGCTGCTCGACGGCATCAAGCGTGCCACCGATGTGATGATCGCCGGCAAGATCTGCGTGGTGCTCGGCTATGGCGATGTGGGCAAGGGTTGTGCACAGGCCTTCCGCGGCATGGGCGCCACCGTCTGGGTGACCGAGATCGATCCGATCTGCGCGCTGCAGGCTGCGATGGAAGGCTACCGTGTGGTTCGCATGGATGATGCATGCGGCCAGGGTGATATTTTCGTCACCACCACCGGTAACTACCACGTCATCACTCATGACCACATGGCTGCGATGAAGGATCAGTCCATCGTGTGCAACATCGGTCATTTCGACAACGAAATCGATGTCGCCAGCCTGAAGCAGTACGAGTGGGACAATGTGAAGCCGCAGGTGGATCAGATCATCTTCCCGAACGGCAAGCGCATCACCCTGCTGGCCGAGGGTCGTCTGGTGAATCTGGGTTGTGCCACCGGCCACCCGAGCTTCGTGATGTCCGCGTCCTTCTCCAACCAGACGCTTGCCCAGATCGAGCTGTTCAACCAGACCGGTCAGTACGAGAACAAGGTGTACACCCTGCCCAAGCAGCTGGATGAAGAGGTTGCCCGTCTTCATCTGGACAAGATCGGCCTGAAGCTGACCGAGCTGAGCAAGGAACAGGCGGATTACATCGGCGTGCCGGTGGAAGGTCCTTACAAGCCGAACCACTACCGCTACTAAGTCATGTTGCTGTCCCCCGCCCGTTTGTGTTGCGTCTGGCTGTGCTGTGCACTGTTGTTCGCGACACAGGCCCGGGCGGGGGATGCTGCATCCGCCAATGCCGATGCGAAGTATGACCGGACCGGTGACGGGCTGGTGAATGCCGAGGATTGGGCGAGAATGAGTGAGGATGACAAGCATGCCTATACCCGTGATTCGCTGCTCGAGTTGGGCTTGGCTCCGGACGCTTCTGTCGGTAAGGGACGAACGCGGCAGCTTGATTACCTGGAGGGGTTGCGTGCCGTGTATGGTCGCTAAAGCCGCACATCTATCCGTGGTTGAATCCGCTCTTGCAACATGTTATAAATCGCCACCCTCACGGGGAGGGTGTGTTACACAAGATTGTGTTTTGCTGCTTCCCCTTCGGTGCGAAGGCTGTTTTGGACTGATTCAGGCATGAAAGATTTGCCGCTTCCCGGAGCTCCGGAAGGATCGTCACTCAGGATTCGGCCGGCGCTGCTGTGGCAGTCGGGCGCAGGATTGGTCGGGGTTTCTTCCGCTTTTCTGTTCTTTGATGTCAGGCTTGCAGCGGGAGTTGGATTCGGTGTGCTGGTGGTGATGTTGAGTACGCTGTTGCTGGCCAGGCGCATTCACGGCGCGACCGCATCTGATCCGGAGCGTGGTCAGCAGTTGCTGTACACGGGAGCGGTTGTCCGCTTTGTGTTTGTACTTGCGTCGCTGGTTGTGGCATGCGGGATAGGGCTCCACCTGTTTGCCGTGGCTGTCGGTATGCTGCTGGCACAGGTTGCGATGTTCCTGTTTGCTGTTGGCGGAATGAGAGCACAGGTAAAGCATAAACAGTTTGAGCGGGCTACGGGTCCGCATGGCGCAAGCCGCATAACAAGGTGAAACGGGAGTGGCAGTTGGCACAAGAGGAACATGGCGCAGGGGGGATTGCAGAGCATCTGAACTACTGGACCTACAAGTTCGATGATTCCAATCCATTCATGCAGATCCACCTTGATACGATGCTCACCACAGTTGTTGTGGCGAGTCTGCTTGTCGGCTTTTCCATCTGGTTGGGTCGTCGTTTGACTGACGGGGCTCCGAGTGGTGCCCAGAATTTCATGGAATCGATTGTCGGCTTTGTCGATGATACGGTGCGCGACAACTTTCCGGTTCATAACCCCTTCATCGCGCCGCTTGCGCTGACTGTTTTTGTGTTTATTTTTCTGATGAACTGTCTGGATATCTTCCCGGCATTCCTGTTCTCGCATACTGCGTCGTTGTTCGGTCTCGAGCATTACCGTCAGGTGCCGACCAATGATCTGAACCTGCCGGCAGCCATGGCTGTGTGCGTGTTCCTGATGGTTCTTTATTACGAGTTCAAGCTCAAGCCGGTGCACTTCTGCAAGGAGCTGTTGTTGCAGCCGTTTGCCAGCCTGCTTCTGGATGCCAAGAATCCGATTGTCAAGCTGCTTGGTGTTGCGCTGATTCCCCTCAATCTGGTTTTGAAGCTGGTGGAAGAGCTGGCCAAGCCGCTGTCTCTTTCCTTCCGACTCTTCGGTAACATGTTTGCCGGCGAGGTGATCTTCCTGCTTATCGCATTCCTGCTTCTTGGTGGCGGTGTGGTGGGCATGACGGCGGGCTTTTTTGTGGGTCTTGGGTGGTCGATGTTCCATATGTTCATCGGCTTGCTGCAGGCGTTCATCTTCATGATTCTGACGGTGGTGTACCTGTCTATTGCACACCAGCCGGCTGAGCACTGAGTTTGTAAAATAAAACAACGTAGGGAAAAAAAGGAGTAACAACATGGAAGCAAATATCATCATTACCGCTGCCACCGCTATCTCGGTGGGTGTGATTCTGGCTGCTGCAGGCTTGGGTTCTGCAATCGGCTGGGGCTTGATCACCTCCAAGACACTGGAAGGCATCGCACGTCAGCCTGAGATGCGTCCGCAGCTGATGTTCAACATGTTCATTTTTGCCGGTCTGATGGAGTCCTTCCCGTTCATCATCATGGCCTTCGCTCTGTGGTTCCTGTTCGCCAACCCGTTCATCGCCGGTTAACAGCGGGCTTGCCCCGTCACAGTCAAAAAAGCGCGTATAGCGAGGTAATGGAATGAGCATAGACCTGACATTTATCGGACAGATTATCGTCTTCATGACGCTTCTGATTCTGCTGAGGAAGTTTCTGTATGGTCCTTTAAGCACTCTGATGGAGCAGCGCTCCGCCAAGATTGCCGAGGGACTGGCGGCTGCCGATGCGGGCAAGGAAGCCAAGGCCAAGGCCGACGCTGAAGCTGCCGAGCAGCTGAAGGAAGCCAGGAAGAAGGCTCAGGAAATCCTTGCCGCAGCTGAAAAGCGTGCTTCGGAGATCCAGGAAGAGGTCACCAACAAGGCTCGTGATGAAGCCGGCCAGATCGTGCAGGCTGCAAGTGAGGAAGTCGAAGCTGAAGTCAGTCGCGCCCGTCAGGTGCTGCGTAAGGAAGTTGCCGGCATCGCCATCGCAGCTGCCGAGCGCGTCATCAACAGCGAGCTTGATGCCAAGCGTCACACGAAGCTGATCGACGATGTCGTGGCGCAAGGGTTTGGTAACGCATGAGCACCACCTCTATTTCACGGCGTTATGCCAGGGCGCTCTTCGAGCTACAGGTTGATGGTGTAGCCATCGCGGCATCGCTGAGTAACGCAGCCCAGGTTGTCGGCGTCGCAGAAGTGGCCGCTGTGCTGGAACAGCCTGCCTATCCGGCTGCTGTGAAGGCCAAGGTCGTGGATAAGGCCGCTGGTGGTCTGAGTAAGGAAGTATCGCGTCTGGTTGTGATGCTCTGCGAGCGTGGTAAAGCCTCGCTGCTGCCGGAGATCAACGAGCTGTTTGAAACAATGGTTCGTCAGGCATCCAGTGAAGTGGAGGCCGAGGTGGTCACGGCGACCGCTCTGACCAAGGCTACGCAGGACAAGATCGCCGCTGCACTTTCCAAATCGACCGGCCGCAAGGTTGTTCTGAAGGCTTCGCAGGATGAAGCTATTCTCGGCGGCCTTGTCGTTCGTCTCGGCGACCGGCAGATCGACTATTCGTTGCGCACGCGTCTTGAGGGCCTGAAACGGGCCATGGTTTCGTAAGAATTATAAAAGTAATCTGAGGTAGGAAATATGAAGCTCGATACTGCTGAAATCAGTTCCATCATTAAAGAACAAATCAAAGGGTTTGAGGCCGGTGCGGCCGATGCCAATGTCGGTACGCTGGTAAGCGTCGGCGACGGTGTGGCAATCGTGCACGGTCTGTCCGGCGCGATGGCTGGCGAAATGCTGGAGTTCCCGAATGGCACCTCCGGCATGGTGCTGAACCTCGAAGAGGACAGCGTCGGCGTGGTGATTTTCGGCGAGTACACCCACCTGCGCGAAGGCGATCAGGTGAAGTGCACGGGCGGCATTTTCTCCGTGCCTGTCGGTCCCGAGCTGAAGGGGCGTGTGGTTAACGCACTCGGCCAGCCGATTGACGGCAAGGGCCCAATCAAGGCCAAGTTGACCGATCCGGTCGAGAAGATCGCTCCGGGCGTGATCTGGCGTAAGTCGGTTGACCAGCCTCTGCAGACCGGCATCAAGTCCATCGATGCGATGATCCCTGTCGGCCGCGGCCAGCGCGAGCTGATCATCGGTGACCGCCAGACCGGCAAGACCGCTATCGCGATCGATACCATCATCAACCAGAAAGACACCGGCGTGACCTGTGTGTATGTCGCTGTCGGCCAGAAGGCCGCCACCGTGGCAACCGTGGTGCGCACCCTGAAAGAGCATGGCGCTCTGGATCACACCATCGTGGTGGCTGCCAGCGCTTCCGAGTCCGCTGCCCTGCAGTATCTGGCACCGTACACCGGTTGCACCATGGGCGAGTACTTCCGCGACCGCGGTGAAGACGCCCTGATCGTTTATGATGATCTGACCAAACAGGCCTGGGCCTACCGTCAGGTGTCGCTGATCCTGCGCCGTCCGCCGGGCCGCGAAGCCTATCCGGGCGATGTGTTCTACCTGCACTCCCGTCTGCTCGAGCGCGCTTCCCGCGTCAGTGTCGAGTATGTCGAGAAGTTCACCAACGGTAAGGTCAAGGGCCAGACCGGTTCGCTGACGGCTCTGCCGATCATCGAAACGCAGGCCGGCGACGTGTCCGCATTCGTGCCGACCAACGTAATCTCCATTACCGATGGTCAGATCTTCCTGGAGACCAGCCTGTTCAACTCCGGACAGCGTCCGGCCGTGAATGCAGGCCTGTCCGTGTCCCGTGTGGGCGGTGCTGCCCAGACCAAGGCCATGAAGAAGCTGGGTGGCGGTCTGCGTCTGGATCTGGCTCAGTATCGTGAGCTGGCTGCATTCGCTCAGTTCGCTTCCGATCTGGATGCTGCAACCCGCAAGCAGATCGAGCGCGGCAAGCGCGGCACGCAGATCCTCAAGCAGGGCGAGAACGAGCCGATGAGCGTTGCCCAGATGTCGGCCAGTCTGTACATCCTGAACAATGGGGATCTGGACGATGTGGATGCCGATAAGGTTTGCGCATTCGAGAAGGCCTTCCAGGCTCACTTGAAGGCCAATGCCGCCGAACTGATGGCCGCCTTTGATGCAACCCCGACATTGACCGATGATGTTGCTGCAGGTCTGGACAAGGCTGTTGCCGAGTTCAAGGCCAACGGCACATACTGAAAGGTCGGGATAAGGGAGCGATAACGTGGCATCAACCAAGGAAATCCGGGGTCAGATCAAGGCCGTTCAAAATACCGCCAAAATCACCAAGGCCATGGAGATGGTTGCGGCGAGCAAGATGCGCAAGGCTCAGCAGCGTGTGTTTGATGCCCGTTCCTATGCCGAAGGTATCCGGCAGGTGATTGCCAACCTGATGCAGGCTCATCCCGAATACCAACACAGCTTTTTCACCCCGCGTGAGGCTGTGAAACGTATCGGTATCATTCTGGTGACTACGGACAAGGGGCTCTGCGGTGGTCTGAATACCAATGCCCTGCGTCTGGCAGTTCAGCGGATCCGGGCACAGCAGACTGGTGTCGAGGTCGAGGTGATCAATATCGGACGCCGTGGTGGTGCATTCATGCGTCGTTTTGGCGTGAATGTCAGCGGCAGTGTCGAGAATATATCCGACTCGCCCGAGTTGTCCGACATCCTCGGTGCGGCGGATCTGGCGATCGAACGCTACATCGATGGCAGCTGTGACGAAGTGCATCTGCTGTACAGCGAGTTCGTCAACACCATGACTCAGCGTCCGGGTATGTCGCAGCTTCTGCCCTGTCCGGAAAATGAAGAGCCTTCACACCCCGGCTACTGGGATTATCTGTATGAGCCGGACAGCCAGGTCGTGTTGGACGGCTTGCTCAAGCGTTACATCGAGTCACTGGTGTACCATGGGGTGCTGGAGAACAAGGCCTGCGAGCAGTCCGCCCGCATGGTCGCTATGAAGAGTGCAACCGATAATGCCAAGAGCATGGTCAAGGATCTGCAGATTACCTATAACAAGGCACGTCAGGCAGCCATTACGCAGGAACTGGCGGAAATTGTCGCCGGTGGCGCAGCAGCTTAATTATTTTCAAGTTTAACGAATCGTAAGAGAGGTCATAGATATGAGCGTTGGAACAGTTGTACAGGTGATCGGACCGGTTGTTGATGTCCGTTTCGCAGCAGGCTCGCTGCCGTCCATTTACAATGCACTGGTCATTCGCGAGGTCGGTTTGGTCATGGAAGTGCAGCAGCATATGGGTGATAACACCGTACGCGCTGTTGCCATGGGTTCTACCGATGGCCTGCGTCGCGGCATGGAAGTCAAGGACACCGGAGCCGGCATCAAGGTGCCGGTAGGCGAGAAGACCCTGGGTCGCATCATGGATGTGCTGGGCAACGGCATCGATTTTGATGGCGAGGAAGTCAAATCCAAGGAGCGCTGGGCGATTCACCGCGCAGCACCGAGCTTCGAAGAGCTGGCACCGTCCACCGAGATCCTGGAGACCGGCATCAAGGTGATCGATCTGATGGCACCTATCGCCAAGGGCGGTAAGGTCGGCCTGTTCGGCGGCGCCGGCGTGGGCAAGACCGTGAACATGATGGAGCTGATCAACAACATCGCCAAGGCTCACGGCGGCTTCTCCGTGTTTGCGGGTGTGGGCGAGCGTACCCGTGAGGGCAACGACTTCTACTACGAAATGAAAGAATCCAACGTGCTGGACAAGGTGGCACTGGTGTACGGCCAGATGAACGAGCCGCCGGGCAACCGTCTGCGTGTGGCACTGACCGGCCTAACCATGGCCGAGTATTTCCGTGATGAAGGCCGCGACGTGCTGCTGTTCATCGACAACATCTACCGCTACTCGCTGGCCGGTGTGGAAGTTTCCGCACTGCTCGGCCGCATGCCGTCCGCAGTGGGCTACCAGCCGACACTGGCAGAGGAAATGGGACGTCTGCAGGAGCGCATCGCCTCCACCAAGACCGGCTCCATCACCTCTGTGCAGGCCGTGTATGTTCCTGCCGATGACTTGACCGACCCGGCACCTGCCACCACCTTCGCGCATCTGGACTCCACCATCGTGCTGTCCCGCCAGATCGCTGAGCTGGGCATCTATCCGGCAGTGGATCCGCTCGATTCGACCTCCCGTCAGCTGGATCCGAAGGTTGTCGGTGTCGAGCATTATGAAGTGGCAACCAGCGTGCAGCGCACCCTGCAGCGTTACAAGGAACTGCAGGACATCATCGCCATCCTCGGTATGGACGAACTGTCCGACGACGACAAGCTGGTTGTGACCCGTGCCCGCAAGATGCAGCGCTTCCTGTCGCAGCCGTTCCACGTAGCCGAAGTGTTCACCGGTTCGCCGGGCATCTTCTGCTCGCGTGAAGACACCATCAAGGGATTCAAGGCGATTCTTGCCGGTGAATACGACCACCTGCCTGAGCAGGCCTTCTACATGATCGGCTCCATCGATCAGGCTGTTGCCAAGGCAGCGAAGATGGAGGCTAAAGGCTAGTGAGTACCGTCAAGGTTCTTGTAGCAACTGCTGAACGCGAGGTATATCGCGGCGAGGCCGAGAAGCTGGTTGCACCGGGTGCTGCCGGTGAACTGGGTATCCTGCCGAAGCATGCACCGCTGTTGAGTCAGCTGAAGCCGGGTGAATTGCGCATCACCAACGGTGAGAATGTCGACGAGGTTTTCATTTCCGGTGGCTTCATGGAAGTTCAGCCGGACATGATCACCGTGTTGGCCGATAGCGCAGAGCGCGCCTCCGATGTGGATGAGGCCGCTGCTCTGGCTGCGCAACGCAAGGCCGAGGAACTGCTCGAATCGAAGAAGGCTGATGTCGATCTGGCTATGGCTGAAGCAGAGCTGTCCATCATGGCCGCCCGACTCGACTGGATGCGCAAAAAGAAGAAGAACTGACCTTCCGGGGTCGACCTTAAAGGCGCACTTCGGTGCGCCTTTTTTGTTTGTTTTGCAAGCAAACCGGCATTGTGAGAACCTACCGCCGGAAACAGTATCGTCAGCTTTGGAGGACCTATGATTTCTCTGCCCAACTATCCCGATCTTCAGGTTTGCGTGCTTGCTGCCGGCCAGGGCAAGCGTATGCATTCAAGTCGTCCCAAGGTGTTGCACAACGTGCTGGGCAGGGCGATGATCGATCATGTTCTGCACACTGTGGAGGAATTGACCCCGAAGGCCATTGCGGTGGTTACCGGACATGCCTCGGATCAGGTTCGCGCCCACGTCGGGCAGCCGGCCAATCTTGAATGGGTGATTCAGGATAAGCAGCTGGGCACCGGCCATGCCGTCAAGCAATGCGAAAAGGTGATCAGAAACGTCCGCGATGTGCTGATCGTTTGCGGCGACACCCCGCTGCTGCGCAGTAAAACACTGTCTGATCTGGTTGCTGCGCATCGCGCGGGAGGTGCTTCGGTGACCGTGCTGACTGCGCATGTCGGAAATCCTTTCGGCTATGGTCGAATCAAGCGCGGAGCCGACGGGCGCGTTGTTTCCATTGTCGAAGAAAAGGATGCCTCGGACGAAGAGCGCGCCATTGCTGAGGTAAGCAGTGGCATCTATTGCGTGCGACATGAGGATCTGTTCGATCTGTTGCACAAGCTGGGTAACAACAATGCCCAGGGTGAGTATTACCTTCCGGATATCGTTCCGCTGGCTCTGGCCGACGGTAAGAGCGTCGAGACGGCGGGTATGCAGGACTGCGACGAGATGCTTGGCGTGAACAATCGTGCGCAGCTTTCCCAAGTCGAGGAAAAGATGCAGGCACGCATCGTCCATGACTGGCAGATGAAGGGTGTGACCATCGAGAAGCCGGACACCGTGCGCATCGAAGCGACCGTGAACCTGGGTACCGATGTGACCATTCAGGCGGGTTGCTACCTGATCGGCTCCACTCGTATCGGCGACGGCTGTCGCGTCGGCCCGTACGCCGTGCTGGTCGATGCCTGGCTGGATGACGATGTCGAGGTGTTCGCCTTCAGTCATATTCACAGCGCGAATGTCGGTGGTGATTCACAGATCGGTCCGTTCGGACGACTGCGGCCCGGTGCCGTTCTCGGCGAGGATGTGCATGTGGGCAACTTCGTGGAGATCAAGAATTCGATCATCGACCGCGGCAGCAAGGTCAATCATCTGAGTTATATCGGCGATACCGACATGGGTAGCTATTGTAACATCGGCGCCGGCAGTATCACCTGCAACTACGACGGGGCGAACAAGCACCGCACCCGTATCGGCGATCGTGTGTTTGTCGGTTCCGACACCAAGTTGATCGCTCCGGTCGAGGTGCAATCCGGTGCGACCATCGGTGCCGGCAGCATTATCACCAAAACCGTTGCATCCGGCGGCCTGACTCTGTCCGAGCGCCCAGACCAGCGGCATGTCGCCGGCTGGCAGCGTCCGACAAAGAACAAAGACTGATGTGCGGCATCGTCGGTGCGGTAGCCCGCAGGAATGTTCTGCCCATTCTGATGGATGGATTGCAGCGGCTTGAGTATCGCGGCTATGACTCGGCCGGTGTGGCGGTCAGGGGGGCGGACGGCGCGCTGAAGCGATTCAGGGCTCTGGGCAAGGTGCAGGTGCTCAAGGCAATTGTCGATCGTTCAGGCGTTGAAGGGGATATGGGAATCGCCCACACCCGCTGGGCAACACATGGCGCTCCGGCCGAGCGCAATGCGCACCCGCATATGAGCGGCGTGCGTGTCGCCGTGGTGCACAACGGCATCATCGAGAATCATGCGGAATTGCGCAGTCGTCTGGTTGCGCTGGGTTACGAATTCACCTCGGAGACCGATACCGAGGTCATCGCCCATCTGATGGCGCATAAGCTGGAAGGGGGTCTGGATCTGTTTGCTGCTGTAAAGCAGACGGCTGCAGAGCTGGATGGAGCCTATGCACTTGCCGCTGCCAGCCCTGAGGACGGCGAACGTATCGTTGTGACCCGGGCGGGCAGTCCGCTGGTCATCGGACTGGGCAATGGCGAGAATTTCATTGCATCGGATGTCGCGGCACTGTTGCCGGTGACGCGCAGCTTTCTCTTTCTGGAGGAAGGCGATATCGCCGAGGTGTGCCGGGATGGCGTCACCGTGTTCGATGCCGAAGGCAATCAGGTAATCCGCCCGGTCAAGCAATCCAAGCTTGCCGATGCCAGCGTCGATAAGGGTCCTTACGCGCATTACATGCTCAAGGAGATCCACGAGCAGCCCGGTGTCGTATCCGAAACCCTTGAAGGGCGTATCCACAGGGGGCGACTGCTGGAAGACAGCTTCGGCCACGAAACCAAGTCCCTGCTTGATCGCACGAAGCATGTGCAGATCGTTGCCTGCGGCACCAGTTATCACGCCGGTATGGTGGCACGCTACTGGCTGGAAGAGGTCGGGGTGTCCTGCAGCGTGGAGGTCGCCAGTGAATATCGCTACCGCAAGGTGGTCGTTCCCGAAGGCAGCCTGCTGATCACCATATCCCAGTCCGGCGAGACAGCCGACACGCTGGCCGCGCTGCGTGGAAGCCGCACCAAGGGCTTTATCGGCAGCCTTGCTGTATGCAATGTTCCGGAGAGTTCGCTGGTGCGCGAGTCCGACGTCTGTTTCATGACGCGGGCGGGTATCGAGATCGGCGTGGCCTCCACCAAGGCATTCACCACCCAGCTGGTCGCCCTGCGTCTGCTGACCATTGCGCTCAGCCGGCGTTTCGGTCAGACGGCTGCGCAGGAAGAGGCCATGGTCAATGAGCTTCACTCACTGCCCCGCCAGATCGAGGTGGTGTTGCAGTTGAGCGATGCGATCCGCGACATGGCAGCCGACTTCTCCGATAAGCACAATGCCCTGTTCCTCGGGCGTGGAGCGTTTTATCCCATCGCCATGGAAGGCGCGCTGAAGCTGAAGGAGATTTCCTATATCCATGCCGAGGCCTATCCTGCAGGTGAACTCAAACACGGCCCTCTGGCGCTGGTGGATGAAAGCATGCCGGTGGTGTGTGCTCTGCCCGACGATCCTTTGTTGGAGAAGGTTCTGTCCAATCTTCAGGAGGTCCGTGCTCGCGGCGGCGAGTTGTTCCTGTTCAGTGACCAGAAGGTGGCGATCGGTCTGGATCGGTTCCGCAATATGACCTTGTCCGATATCCATCCCGGTACGGCTCCGATCGTGTACAGCATTCCGTTACAGCTGCTGGCTTATCATGTTGCCGTTATCAAAGGCACCGATGTGGACCAGCCGCGCAATCTGGCGAAATCGGTGACTGTTGAATAAGCCTGCGGGCTGATATCCCGCATTTTTGATTCTTTGACATGCGAGAGGCAAGAATCTACGCTAGCACAGACGTGGAAGTGACCGGAAAAACAAGGGTGTTTGGAATTATTGGCGACCCGGTTTCACACTCCCTGTCGCCGTTGTTCCAGTCCCGATTCGCTTTACTGCACGACATCGATGCCGTGTACGTTGCCCTGCGTGTTGCCGAGGGGCAGGTGGAGACAGCACTCGCCGGCTTGTGGGCACTGGATGTCCAGGGCTTCAATGTTACGGTACCGCACAAGGAAACTGTCGCCGGCATGGTAAAACTGGATGGCGCAGCGCATCAGATCGGTGCTGTGAACACCGTTCGGCGCGGTCCGGACGGATGGCAGGGGGGGAACACGGATTGGCAGGGCGTGCGCGATGCATTGCTTCATCTGGGAGCGCAGCTTGAGAGCGCGGAGGTGCTGTTGATCGGTGCCGGAGGTACTGCCCGTGCGGTCCTGCACGCGCTGGCCAAGGGCGGGGCCGGGCGCGTGCATATCTGCAATCGCAGCCCGCAGCGACTGCAGGAACTGATGCTGCACGCCACGGATACCTATCCCGATACAGAGTTCTGTGAACTTGCCTGGCAGAAGAAGGATATCGAAGCAGTTGCGCTGCATTGCCCGCTGGTCATCAACACGACATCCATCGGACTGGGCGAAGCAGGCGTCGAGTTTCCCTTTGCGATAGACGGCAAGGGGGTTGCTCTTGATGCGGTTTATTCACCGGATGGGCAGACGCCGTTTGTGCGGGCTGCTGTGCGCGGCGGGCGCCGGGTGGTGGATGGCTTGCCGATGCTGCTGGCTCAGGGGGCTGCATCATTTGACTGGTGGCACGGTATCCGGCCGGACGTCGCAAGCGTCATGACATGGGTTGAGGAGAGGCTGGGGAGATGTCGAGCGGACCGGTCGCAATGAAGCGGCAGGGGGCGCGCTACAGCCGCCTGGCCGACATTTTGCTGCGTCAGAACAAGCTGACGCGCGAGCAGCTCGATAATGTATTGCGGGAGATGAACCTCTCCGGCGAGACGCTGATCTTTCAGCTGATCAAGCTGGGCATTTTCAGCAGCGAGGAAATCACCGAGTTTATTTCGCGAAGCTTCGGCCGCCCCATTGTGGATCTGGATCAGATCGAGATTCCGCAGAACCTGACCGCTATCTCGCTCGACATCATGCGCCGCAACAAGGCGCTGCCCATCAAGCGCACCGGTAATATGCTCACACTGGCGGTTGCCGATCCCTACGATATCAGCGCTCTCGATGAAATGGCCTTCATCAGCGGCTGCCAGATCGAACTGGTGATTGTTTCCGAGGAGCAGTTGCTGCGTCATCTCGATGCGCTCGGTACCGCCGAGGGTCATCTGGACGATGTGATCGCCGATCTCGGTGCCAACGATATGGAGATCGTGGACACCAGCGAGGCGCAGCTCGATGAGCATATGCTGAACGCAGAGACCGAGGCCGCCCCGGTCGTCAAGCTGGTGAACCTGATTCTGCTGGATGCCATCAAGCGCGGTGCCTCCGATATCCATCTTGAGCCGTATGAAAAGGTGGTTCGCGTACGCTACCGCATCGATGGCGTGCTGCATGAGATCATGCGTCCGCCGATCAAGATGCGCGATGCCATCGTTTCCCGCCTGAAGATACTGTCCCGCCTGGATATTTCCGAGCGCCGCCTGCCGCAGGATGGACGCATCAAGTTGCGCCTGTCGAAGAACAAGACGGTGGATTTCCGTGTTTCCGTGCTGCCTACTCTGTTCGGCGAGAAGGTGGTGCTCCGCCTGCTCGATCCCTCCAGCCTGCAGCTGGATATGACCAAGCTGGGCTACGAGGCCGAATCCCTGAAGTGGTTGAAGGATGCCATCCATCAGCCCTACGGCATGGTGCTGGTCACTGGTCCGACCGGTTCGGGCAAGACGGTGAGTCTGTATTCCGCCGTGGCCGAGCTGAACAAGCCGGGTGTGAATATCTGTACAGCGGAGGATCCGGTCGAGTTCAACTTCATGGGTATCAATCAGGTCAATGTGAATGCGGATATCGGGCTGAACTTTCCCGCTGCCCTGCGTTCATTCCTGCGTCAGGATCCGGACGTGATCCTGATCGGCGAGATTCGCGATCACGATACTGCGGCTATCGGCATCAAGGCCGCCCTGACCGGACATCTGGTGCTGGCCACGCTGCACACCAACGATGCGCCTTCGACAATGAACCGTCTGGTGAATATGGGCATCGAGTCGTTCCTGGTCGGTTCTGCGGTTAATCTTGTTTCCGCGCAGCGCCTGGCCCGACGCAACTGCAAGGAATGTTCTGAACCTGTCGATATACCGCGCGAGGCATTGCTTGATGCCGGCGTGCCGAAGCGCGAGGTGGGCGATTTCATGCCCATGCAGGGCAAGGGATGTCCGGTTTGCAACGGGACCGGTTACAAGGGCCGGACGGGTATCTATCAGGTGATGCCGGTGTTCGACGACATCCGTGATGCGGTGTATGCCGGAAAGAACTCCAACGAGATTAATGATATTGCGGTAGATCACGGTGTGAAGACCTTGCGCATGGCAGCTTTGGACAAGGTGAAAATCGGCGAAATCTCACTGGAAGAATGTTTGCGGGTAACGGTGGCTGACTGATGGCGGAATTTATCTGGAATGCGAAGTCGCGCGAGGGGCAGGAACGCTCGGGCGAGATGGAGGCGGCGAACAAGGATATCGTGATGGCCACCCTGCGTCGTCAGGGACTCACCCCGTTGAAGGTGAAAAAGAAGCCGGTGGAGATCCACCTGTTTCCGGAAAAGGTCTCTGAAAAGGACATCACGATCTTTTTCCGCCAGCTTTCGACCATGATCAATGCCGGCGTACCGCTGGTGCAGGCTTTCGAGCTTGCTGAAAAGGGATCGAACAACAAGGCCTTTGTCAAACTGCTCAAGGATCTGCGCAACGAACTGGAAGGCGGTGTGCCGCTCGGTGAGACGTTGCGTAAGTTTCCGGATCACTTTGATCGCCTGAGTTGTGCTCTGGTGCAGGCCGGTGAGCAGGGCGGTATTCTCGATTCGATTCTGTTGCGTCTGTGTACCTATCGTGAAAAATCGCAGGCATTGAAAGCCAAGATCAAGTCGGCGATGGTGTATCCGGTCGCCATTGTGACCGTGGCATTTATCGTGACTGCCGTTCTGATGATTTTCGTGATTCCTGTGTTCGGCAAGATGTTCGCCGATTTCGGTTCCGATCTCCCCATGCCGACGCAGGTTGCCATCATGCTGTCCAATGGCTTTGTGGATTACTGGTATGTGGTGGTGTTCGCTCCGATCGCCATTGTTCTCGGGTTACGGCAAACCTATAAAACCGTCCCCGGACGCTATCGCCTGGATAAGCTGCTGTTGCAGTTGCCGATCCTGGGCGATGTGCTGCGCAAGGCCTCGGTGGCACGTTTCTGCCGTACCTTCTCGACCCTGACAGCGGCCGGCGTGCCTGTGCTTGAATCGCTGGATACCGTGGGCGAGACGGCAGGTAATGTCATCGTGGAAGAAGCCATCCTGAATGCCAAAGAGTCCATCACGCAAGGCCAGACCCTCTCGGCTCCCTTGACTGCCAGCGGCATCTTCCCGCGCATGGTCACGCAGATGATCAACATCGGTGAGGAGACCGGCAGTATGGAGGAGATGCTCTCCAAGATCGCGGATTTCTACGAGCAGGAAGTGGATACGGCGGTGGATAATATGACAGCCCTGATGGAGCCGTTCATCATGGCCTTCCTCGGTGTGGTGATCGGCGGTCTGGTGATCGCCATGTATCTGCCTATCTTCAAGATGGCATCCATCGTCTGACGACGCGCCGGCGTCGTCTTTGCAGTTTCAAGGGAGCCTTGTGAGCCTGTCCATCTTTGTGATTGCGGCCTGCGGTCTGCTCGGTCTGCTGTTCGGCAGCTTTGCCAATGTGCTGGTGCATCGTCTGCCCAGAGGCGAGTCCATCGTTTTTCCCGGCAGTCGCTGTCCGCACTGCGCACATAGCATCGCATGGTACGACAATATCCCGGTATTTTCCTGGCTGTGGCTTCGCGGGCGTTGCCGGCATTGTGATGCAGGTATCGCCTGGCGCTATCCGTTGATGGAGGCCGGTCTCGGAGCCATGTGGGCAGGTCTTGCCTGGCATTTTTCGCTGAGTCCCGAGCTCGGATTGGCGCTCACACTTTCCTTCCTGCTCTGGGTGCTGAGCTGGATCGATCTGGAGACAGGCTATCTGCTGGATGTTCTGACCTTCCCGGGTATTGCCACAGGCCTGCTGTTCGCCGCGCTGTTCGGTGATATCCATGCCTCGCTGATCGGCGCAGTGGCGGGTTATGCGGTGTTCTGGCTGGTGGCGCGGCTGTTTCTGCTGGTGACAGGCCGTGAGGGTATGGGGCAGGGTGATTTCAAACTGCTGGCCATGCTCGGAGCCTTTCTCGGCTGGCAGGCATTGCCGTTTGTTATCTTTCTGTCCTCCTTTGTCGGTGCGGTCATCGGAAGTATCTATCTGTTGCTGACCCGGAATTCGATGCGTGCGGAGATCCCGTATGGCCCGTATCTGGCGGCAGCCGGGCTGATCTGGCTGGTATGGGGTGAGCCGCTGCTTGAGTGGTTCACAGTGTCGAGCCGGGGACTGGTGCAATGAAGCACATCGGCCTGACCGGCGGTATCGGCAGCGGCAAGTCCACGCTGGCCGGTATGCTGGCCGGGATGGGGGTGCCGGTGCTGGATCTCGATGCGCTGGGTCGGGAATTGCACCATGATGCGGATTGTCGTGCCGCCCTGCTGGCCGCTTTCGGGCCGGGTATTCTCGATGCCTCCGGGGCTGTGGACCGGGCTGAGCTCGGCAGGATGTGCTTTGCCGATGCAGAAAAAACCGCCACGCTGAACAACATCATGCATCCGCGCATCTGGCAGCGGGAAAGGCTGTGGATTGACCAGCAGCAGGCTGCCTATGTGTTGATAGAGGCCTCGGTGCTGATCGAATCGGGTGGCGCCTCGCGCATGGATGCGGTGGTGGTGGTGCTGGCGGACATTGCGATTCGCAGGCTGCGCGTCATGCAGCAGCGCGGCCTGGATGCGGCCAGATTCGAGGCCATTCTTGCCCGTCAGTGCAATGATGCGGCACGCCGGGACATCGCCGATTTCATCGTTGAGAACAATGCCGGTATGGAGGAATTGCAGGCATGCGCAACAAATTTGCACAAGCAGCTGCTCGCCCTTTGTCTGGGATAGGGCGGATGCAAGGTTTGCGGTTGACACTCAGAGGTCGGATTCGTAACGTTCGCGGCCTTATTCCCCGGTAGCTCAGTTGGTAGAGCAGGTGACTGTTAATCACCCTGTCGCTGGTTCGAGTCCGGCCCGGGGAGCCAGAATAGAAAAAGCACGCCCGATGGCGTGCTTTTTTGTTTTGTGCTGAGGCTTGTCTGTCTCGAATCTGCTAAGGTATCACGATGGAAAAGTTCAACGACCCGGTCATGTTCAGCATCTTCCTGATCTTCTTCGGGGCCTCGGTGCTTGCCACCTTCATGCTTTATGCCCGTCAGTCACTGCTGGTCGCCTATGTGCTGCTGGGTCTGTTATGCGGACCCGCTGTCACGGGTTTGATCAGCGATGCCACGCTGATCAGCGAGCTGTCGCACGTCGGCATCGTGTTTCTGCTCTTCCTGCTGGGCATGAACCTGCCGCCGCAGAAGCTGCTGCACATGCTGGGAAGTACGCTCAATCTCACCCTGAGCAGCTCGGTGCTGCTCATTGGGCTGGGTGCGCTGATCGCCTTTTTTGCCGAGTTGCACCTGTCCGAGGCGCTGCTGGCCGGAGCCGCGCTGCTGTTTTCCAGCACCATCATCGGCTTGAAGCTGCTGCCCACCACGGTGCTGCATCACCAGCGCACCGGCGGCACGATCATCAGTATATTGCTGTTACAGGACATGATCGCCGTGATTGTGCTGCTGCTGGTGCAGGGCGGGGGCGCATCTTCTGTGGCCGTCAGCCTGCTGGCTCTGCCTTTGATTGGCGGACTGATCTATCTGCTGAATCGTTTTGTGCTGTTGCCGCTGTTCCGCCGTTTCGATGTGATTCAGGAGTATGTGTTTCTGGTGGCGATCGGCTGGTGCCTGGGGCTGGCCGAGCTGGCCAGCCTTGCCGGTCTGTCGCATGAGATCGGCGCCTTCATGGCGGGTGTGGCGCTGGCCAGCAGTCCGATCGCCTTGCATATCGCCGAGCGCCTGAAGCCCCTGCGCGACTTTTTCCTGATTATCTTCTTCTTCTCGGTCGGGGCAGGGTTCGACCCTGCGCTGCTTGCGCACTACTGGTTACAGGCCTGCCTGCTGGCCGCCGCCGCGCTGCTGATCAAGCCATTGCTGTTCGCCTGGTTGCTGCGCCGTTCCGGCGAGACGGACAAGCTGGCCGGCGAGGTCGGGGTGCGACTCGGGCAGATGAGCGAGTTTTCCCTGCTGATTGCCATGCTGGCAGAGCAGCAGGGCCTGATCGGTGCGCAGGCATCCGGTCTGATTCAGGCTGCGACCCTGCTTAGCTTTATTGTTTCGTCGTTCTGGATTGTGCAGCGCTACCCGACACCGATCGCCACCAATCCTGAGCTGCGACGCGATTAGGGTGCCGCACGCGGTACTTTTCGTGATGTTTAATTGTCGTTGCTGACTCCAGGCGATAGCGTGTTTCGATGAATTCCGCCCTGATCTATCTCCGCTATCGCCCGATGTTGCGCTATCTGATTTCCCTCTGGCCTCTACCCCTGTTTCTCGTCGCGATTCAGTGTGTGATGTGGCTTAACGGCAACAGTGAATATTTCGGGCTGCCCTACTGGATATCAGATCTTGATATGCTGCTTTTCCTGTTGTGTTTCGGCGTTGCCGGTATCTGGGTTTACTGGCCGATGGCTGTGTTAGGCCAGCGGCAGGATGATGGACAGGCCCAAAGGCTCGCGGCGCGCTGTATGTCCCGTTTGCCAGTGCGCGCGCTTAAAGCATTTTCCGTTGGCGGTATAGTTTACGGCACCTATCTGCTTCTGCTGGTAACCGGTAGTACATCCGCGCTCGGTCGAGAATTGAGCGGGCCGATGCTGGCCTCCCTGATGTTCAGTGTCGGTTATTGCGCGCTGGTGCTGGTTCCGGCGATTGGCGTGGCCATTACTCTGCACCATGGCGTTGGCAAGCGTCTGGGAATGGGGGCCGAGCTGAGCGGCGAACAGATGCAGCCGTGGAACCCGTTGCATGCATTTACCGATTCGACCAAGCGTCCGTGGCTGGTGTTCATAGTCACAGGTCTCCTGCCGACCAGTCTGCTGGTGCTGTTCGCTTATCTGGCATCGATCGAACCGCAGGTTGCAGCGCAGCGTTTTATCGCCGGTCAGGGGTTATTGCTTTTTGTTGCCGGGTCATTGGCGAGTATTGTTCTGATGGCCCTGATCACGCGCTCGCTGCGCATGGTGACAGGTGAATTGGCGCGTGGGCTTGAGCATCTGCGCAAGGGTCGTTTCGAAGGCAGGGTGCGCGTGCTGATCGACGATGATCTGGGGGTGCTAGCTATCGGGCTGAATACGGCGCTGGCCGGTCTGCAGGAGCGCGAAGAATTAAAGGGAAGTCTTTCGGTGGCGGCCGAGATTCAGCAGGGGTTGCTTCCTGAGTTGCCGCTTGGCGTGCCGGGTTATGAATTTGCCGCACTGCAGAAGTCCAGCCATGCAGTGGGTGGCGATTACTACGATATAATTCCTCTACGCGACGGTCGGTTCTGGCTGGTGATGGCCGATGTGGCAGGCAAGGGTTATCCGGCAGCGCTCACCGTGGCAAATCTTCAGGCAATGTTGCAGGTTCTGGCTGCACAGGATGTGCATTTCGATGCAGCACTGAGTTATATCAATCAGTCCCTGAGTCGCACCATGACCGGCGGGCGTTTTGTCACTTTGTTCATAGCCAAGTTGCAGCCGGAAAGTCATTCCCTGCTATGGGTGAATGCCGGGCATGTGCCGCCGTTGTTGCAAACCGCGGATGGTATTGTGCGCCTAAAGGCAGCCACACCGCCGCTCGGCGTGTTGCCCGAGATTAGCTTCGAGGTGCAACGTATCGAGTTGGCTCCGGGGGATCGTCTGCTGGCCTATACCGATGGCCTGACCGAGGCGCGTCAGGCAGGGGATGGGAGGATGTTTGGTGAGAAAGGTGTGAATGAATGGTTGCACGATAGACCGGAAATGACGCTGCACGAGCTTCCGCAAGCGTTGCTGGCGCATCTGTGCGCTTATAGTGGTGGCAGTGAGGATGGCTCGTGTAATCTGGATGACGATATGACTTTATTGTGTGTGCAAAGGGAGCGGGTATGAGTTCGAAGGATACAGCAGCGATGCGCAGCGAGCGTGATTCGATGGGCGAGATGCAGGTGCCTGAAGATGCCATGTACGGTGCATCCACGGCGCGCGCCGTGGAGAACTTTCCGGTATCTGATTTGCGCTTTCCGCGCGAGTTCATCAAGGCGCTGGGGCATATCAAGCAGGCCGCAGCCGGGGTGAATGTGGCGCTCGGCAAGCTCGATGGCGCACAGGCCGGGCTGATTGCACAGGCCTCGAATGAGGTGGCTGACGGACAGTGGGATGCGCATTTCCCGCTGGATATCTTCCAGACCGGTTCCGGCACCAGCACCAATATGAATGCCAATGAAGTGATCGCGCATCGTTGTGCACAGATTGATGCCGCTGTGAAAGTTCATCCGAACGATCATGTGAACATGGGCCAGTCCTCCAATGATGTGATTCCCACTGCCATGCATGTGGCTGCGGCCGATGTGCTGGTGCATCGCCTGTTGCCGGCGCTCTTGCATCTGCATGCCGGGCTGCTGGATAAAGCGGCGGCGAGCATGGATGTGGTGAAGATCGGGCGTACCCATCTGATGGATGCCACACCCATCACCCTCGGTCAGGAGATCTCAGGTTGGGCAAGGCAGGTGGAATTGGGCATGGCAAGGCTGGAATCCTGCCTGCCGCGTATCACCGAACTGGCACAGGGCGGCACGGCCGTGGGCACGGGTCTGAACACGCATCCGGAGTTCGGCGCGCGCATGGCGGCGGCACTCTCGGATATCTACGGCATCTCATTCGCCGAGGCCGAAAACCACTTCGAGGCGCAGGCCGCGCAGGATGCCGCGGTGGAGCTTTCCGGCGCACTGAAAACGCTGGCCGTTTCCCTGCTGAAGATCGCCAACGATGTGCGCCTGCTGAATATGGGGCCGCGCTGCGGACTGGGCGAGATCACCGTCCCTGCCGTGCAGCCCGGTTCGTCCATCATGCCGGGCAAGGTGAATCCGGTGATCGCGGAATCCCTTGCCCAGGTTTGCGCGCAGGTGATCGGCAACGATGCGGCGATCAGCATCGGCGGTGCCTCCGGCCTGCTCGATCTGAATGTGATGCTGCCGGTGATGACGCATAATCTGCTGGAGTCGGAACGCTTGCTCTCATCTGCCTGCACGATGTTCGCGGATAAGTGCATCGCCGGATTGGTGGCGAATGTGGAGCGCTGCGAACAGCAGATCGAATGGAGCATGAGCATGGTGACGTCATTAGCACCGGTGATCGGTTACGAAACAGCAGCCAGGCTCGCCAAGCAGGCGGTCGAGCAGGGCAAGACCGTGCGCCAGATGTGCCATGAGATGCAGGTGCTACCCGAGGCCCGGATCGATGCGCTGCTTGATGCGCGCAGCATGCTGCACCCCTCGGTCTGACAGGGGGCATGGTTGAAGGACGAGACTGACCCGGCGGATAGCTGCAGGCAGGAAGCAGAGGCGCGTTACCGCAGCCTGTTTGAAGAATCGCGCGACATGATCCATATGTTCGATCTTGATTGCCGCATCATCGACGTCAATCAGGCCGAGCTGGATGCGCTGGGCTATAAGAGGGAAGAACTGATCGGCAGGCCGGTGGTGGAGCTGGTCAGCCCCGAATTCAGGAAAGAAGCGAAGAAGCGCTGCAAGCGTCTGTTGCTCGGAGATCGTATCGAGTGCATGCAGATGGCGCTGCTGGCGCGCGATGGCGGATGCGTTCATGTGGAGGCGTCCGCCTCTCCGCAGTTCGACAATGGCAGAGTGGTTGCAGGGCGGGCCATTCTGCGCGATATCGGTGATCGTATAGAGGCCCAACAGAAAAGCGATCTGCTTGCCAGTTTTCCGACATTCAATCCGGCACCCCTGATGCGGGTGGATGCTGAAGGGCGTGTGGTATACGCCAATCCTGCAGCCATGACGATCTTCGGCAGCGGGTTCACGGGCAGCGATGTGCGGCTTGTTCCGGGGCTGAATAAGCTGGATGTCGAGGCATGTGTCCGCTCCGGAAGCCAGCTGCTGCTGTTCGGCGAACTCGGGGACATGTCCATCCAGTGGGTGGTGCAGGGGGTCGCTGAATTCGGTCTGCTGCATATCTACGGCAACGACATCACCGAGCGCAGAAGCATCGAGCAGCGATACCGGAATCTTGTCGAGATGATGCCGGATGCCGTGGCCGTGCATCAGGATGGCAGGATTGTGTACAACAACGCCGTTTGTGCCGCCATGTTCGGATACGACAGCCCCGATGGCATGCTGGGTGTGGAGATCATGCAGCATGTGCATCCGGATTACCGCAAACTGGTTGCGCAGCGGGCCGGTGATGTGGCTGCCGGCATGGAGAGCCTGCCGACCATCGAGGAAAAGATGCTGCGCCGTGACGGTAGTGAATTCTGGGCGGAGGTCAGCGCCGGGCGCGTCGAGCACGAGGGTCGTCCGGCATCGCAGGTGGTGGTGCGCGACATCAGCGAACGCAAACAAGCCGAGCGCAGGCTGCTGGAAAGCGAGCGGCGGTTGCAGGCATCCCAGGCCATCGGACATGTCGGTACCTGGGACTGGAATCCGCTGAGCGGTGAGTTGGTCTGGTCGGATGAAACCTACCGCATCCTGGGTTTTGTGCCGGGTGAGATCACCCCTTCCTATGAGCTTTTCCTGAGTCTGCTGGATGCAAATGACCGTGAGCAACTGAGAATGGCGGTTGATGCCGCACTTCATCAGCAGCAGTCCTACAGCCTGGACTGCCGTGTGATACGGCGGGATGGCAGTGAGCGTTTGGCCCACGCGCAGGGGCGGGTCGAACTCAGCCCCGCCGGTGAACCTGTCCGGATGTTGGGTATTTTTGAGGATATCACTGAGCGCAGGCAGGCCGAGCAGCGCTTGCAACTCACGCAGTTCTCGCTCGATCACGCGCCGGATGCGGTTTACTGGATGGAGCCGGACGGTCGTTTCCTGTATGTGAACGAAGCCGCTTGCCATATGCTCGGTTACAGCCGGGAAGCATTACTCGGCATGGGTGTCAGGGATATCGATCCGGGTTTGCCGGACGGGATCCCGCCCGAGATGGCAGAGGCAACCAAGCAGGGGCGGTCTTCCCTGATTGAAACAACGCACCGCACCAGGGATGGTCGTATCATTCCCGTCGAGGTCATGGTGGGCTGCTTCGAATACATGGGGAAGGATTACCATTGCTCGTTTGTTCGTGATATATCCGGCAGAAAAGCGGCCGATCTGGCGTTGCGGGGGAGCGAGTACCGTTACCGGCATCTGGTCGATCTGATGCCCGACGGCATTGTGCTGGCCGAAGAGGGGCGCGTGGTGTTCGCCAATCCGGAGGCCCTGCGGCTGTTTGGTTTCGGGGCCGGGGAGGCTATCGGCCAGCCGATCCTGGAACGGATCCATCCCGATGACCGGGCGGCAGCCGCGCAGCGTGTGCAGCAGCTGCTCAAGGACAGGCAGGGCGTCAATCCGCTGATTGAAGAGCGCATGCTGCGTAAGGACGGCTCGGAGTTCATCGCCGAGGCCGCCAGTTCTTATCTTGAATATGCCGGGCGCCCCGGCGTGCTGGTGGTGCTGCGCGATATCAGTGAGCGCAAGGCTGCCGAGAAGAAGCTGCAGACGATTGTCACGGCAAGCCCGGTGCCGACCGTCGTGACAAGGCATGCCGATGGCAAGGTGCTGTTTTCGAATGCCGAAGCCCGTCGGATGTTCGGCGTCGCAGACGAGGGTGAAGCCTTTATGATTTCCGCGCCGCAGGTCTATGTGAGGCCGGAGGATTGCTATCAGATGCTCGCCGGATTGCAGGAGTCCGGTGTGTTCAAGGGGGAGTTCGAACTAATCCGGAAGAACGGGGAAGCATTCTGGGCACTGTTTTCCGCGCGCTCCATGGAATTCGGAGGGGAGCAGGCGATCATCGTGATGCTGATCGATACCACGGCGCAGCGTTCTCTGGAGGAACAGTTCAGGCAGGCGCAGAAGATGGAATCGGTGGGTACGCTGGTGGGCGGCATCGCGCATGATTTCAACAATATGCTGGCCGGCATGCTGGGGCAGCTGTATCTGGTGCGGTATGAATTGCAGGAGGGTGAACTCGATGCGGCCAATGTCGGCAGGATGGTGGAGCGTATCAATGCCGTGGACAAGCAGGGGAGGCTGGCCGCTGATGTGATCGCCCAGTTGATGACCTTTGCGCGCAAGGGGCAGGTGGTCTTGGACAGGCTGGATGCGAACCGTCTGGTGGCCGATGCGATGCGTCTGCACCGGGTGTCCATTCCCGAGAACATCGTCGTGCGGGCGCATCTGGGTGATGCGATGGAGGTCGAGGGCGATGCCGGCATGATCCAGCAGATGCTGCTGAACCTGTTGACCAATGCACGCGATGCGCTGGAACATCAATCCGACCCGTGCATCAATATAACCCTGGCACGAATTGTTCCCGATGCTGCTTTTCTCAAGGCGAATGCCGAGTTTCACGCCGGTGCATATGCCTCTCTGGAAGTGCGGGACAATGGCTGCGGTATTAGCAAAGAGCAGATTTCCCGCATTTTCGATCCTTTTTATACCACCAAGTCGGTCGGCAAGGGTTCAGGGCTGGGGCTTGCCATGCTGTATGGCGGCATGCAGACGCATCACGGGCATGTGCTGGTGGAAAGTGAGCCCGGCCAGGGTAGTTGCTTCAGCCTGTATTTCCCTCTACTGGGATGGGGCGGGAAGGCCGACGAACAGGAGGCCCAGGTTCTGACGCGTGGCAGCGGACAAACCGTTCTGCTGGCGGATGACGAGCCGGTGCTGACCGAGGTGATCGAACAGGCGCTGAAATTGACCGGCTACCGGGTGCTGACCGCACGTAACGGCGAGGAGGCTGTGCTTTGCTTCAAAGAAAATCAGGCGCAAATCTCGCTGGCTATCCTTGATGTGGTGATGCCGGTGAAAGGCGGATTGGAAGCAGCGGAAGAGATGCGCCGGATTGTCCCGAATCTGCCGATTATTTTCCATACGGGGTATGGCTCGGAGGCAAAGCTCGATGCAGTGCAGGCGTGGAAGCGTTGCCGAACTCTGAAAAAACCGGTGAATATCGAACAGCTCAGTCACATTGTTGCCGAGTTGCTGGCCTGAGAGTTACATCCATAAAGGCATCTGACAGCAGTTGATGGCTGATGGTCGTTCTCGACAGGGAGGGGCTGCTTTCGTAGTCTGCGGCCGGTGATCAAGCGAGGCTTCGAATGAACAACAGACAAGCACAACTGGTACTCGCCGACGGGCGGATTTTTCATGGCCAGGCCTATGGTGCGATCGGGCACTCGGTCGGTGAGGTGTGTTTCAACACATCGATGACCGGCTATCAGGAGATCCTGACCGACCCGTCCTACACCGATCAGATCATGACCTTCACCTATCCGCATATCGGCAATGTCGGCATCAACGATGCGGACATGGAATCCGACGCGGTATCGGTACGCGGTGTGATCGTGCGTGCTCCCTCGCGCATCACCTCGAACTACCGTGCAGAGGGCGATTTCGAGGCATGGCTGCAGCAGCAGGGCGTGGTCGGCATCGCAGGTATCGATACCCGGGCGCTGGTCCGGCATCTGCGCGACAACGGTGCACAGACCGGTGTGATCGTATCCGATGGCTTGAGCGAGCAGGATGCATTGAATATGGCGCGCGGCTGGGACGACCTTGAGGGTCGCGACCTGGTCGGGCAGGTGAGCCGCAAGCAGAACGATAGCTGGGATATCGGCTCCTACGATCTGAATGCCGTCGCCTATGAGACCCCCGCACAGCACAAGCATGTCGTGGCCTTCGACTATGGCTGCAAGCGCAATATTTTCCGCAAGCTGACGGACCGCGGACTGCGGGTGAGCATCGTGCCGGCGCAGGCGACTGCCGCCGAGGTGCTGGCGCTCAAGCCGGACGGTATCTTCCTGTCCAACGGCCCCGGTGATCCGGCGGCGGTGGGCTATGCTGTCGAAACCATCCGCGAGTTGCTGAAGACGGACACGCCGATCTTCGGCATCTGCATGGGCCACCAGTTGCTCTCGCAGGCGCTCGGTCTGACCACCTTCAAGCTGAAATTCGGCCATCGCGGCGGTAACCATCCGGTGAAGGATGAAACCACCGGCAAGATCGAGATCACCAGTCAGAACCACGGTTTTGCGGTGCGCGACGATGCAGTGCCGGACCACGTGGAGATCACCCATCGCTCGCTGTTCGACGGCACGGTGGAGGGCCTGCGCGTGAAAAACCGCCCGGTGTTTTCGGTGCAGTACCATCCCGAGGCCAGTCCCGGTCCGCACGATGCGGATTACCTGTTCGACCGTTTCGCCGATCTGCTGAAATAGGAAACGCCTTTTCCCTGAGCTTGGAGGCGTTGGCCTGCTCGGATAGGCTGGCGCGATGCAATCCCTCGACATCGCCATGACCGCCCTGTTCGGTGTCGGCCTGCTGCAGGCAGGCTGGCTGAGTGTTGCGGCTGTGCGGCGCGGCGCTCCATCCTCGCTGATCATTCGCGGTGTGTGGTCGCTTACCGGCATCTGGGTACTGCTCTGGCCTGTCTATACAACCCCCTATGCCCTGTTTGCCGCTATCGGGTTGTTTGCGCTGACTGCGCTTCTGCCCGCTTTCATCAAAGCGGACGCCTGCCGCAGCCTGCTGCAGGCATGGTCGGACGACGAACCGCTTCCCTGGCCGATGTGGATGTTCGTGCTGGCGCTGGCAGGTTCCGCTGTACAGTTCACCTATTATCCCGAATTCGGCTTCGGCACTGCGCTTTCTCTCTGCCTTGGTCTGCCGCTGGCGCACTGGTGGGACCGATCCGGACGCATGCGCCTGAGTTTTCCTGCCAATCCGGGACAGACCCTGCCGGGCCATATCAGTCTGATTCTCACAGTGGTGATCTGCTGTGGCTGGGGCCTGAATGTGTATCAGCAGATCGGCTGGTTTGAATCGCTGACCGCCACCCTGCTGGCCGGATGCGCCGCTTCCGCGGCGCGCGGGCTGATCCTTCATCCTTTCAATGTGCCTGTGGTGGCCCTGGCCATCGGCAGCGTACTATGGTTGCTCTGATGACTTTACATGAAAACCAAACCGACGATCTGATCCGCCGTGCGCTGGCCGAGGATGTGGCCGGGTGTGATCTGACCGCTAAGGCGACCATCGCCGGGGGTCAACAGGGATCGGCAAATATCACAGCCAAGGCAGCAGGCGTGCTGTCCGGCATCGCACTGGCCGACAGGGTGTTCGCACTGCTCGATGACACGGTGATCCGCCAGTGGCATCTGGGCGACGGCGATGCCGCGCAGCCCGGCGATCGCATCGCCACGTTAAGCGGTCCGCTACGCTCCCTGCTCTCCGCGGAGCGCACGGCGCTGAACTTCATCCAGCATCTCTCCGGTATCGCCAGCGCCACGCGGGAATTCGTGCAAGCCGTCGCCGGTACGGGCTGTGCTGTGGTGGATACCCGTAAAACGACGCCCGGACTCAGGTATCTTGAGAAGCAGGCGGTGCTGCACGGCGGCGGCTTGAATCATCGCATGGATCTTGCTTCCGGCATGCTGATCAAGGAGAACCATATTGCAGGGGCCGGTTCCATTGCCGCCGCCGTATCCCGCTGCCGCGCGCTGGCTCAGGCCGAGGGATGTGGTTCCGACGTATGGGTCGAGGTGGAGTGCGAAAACATGGACGAGGTGCTTCAAGCTGTGGCTGCCGCGCCCGACATCATCCTGCTGGATAATATGACGCCGGATGAGACGCGAGAGGCACGCAAGCTGGTGCCGGATTCCATCGTGCTGGAGTCTTCCGGCAATATCACCCTGAGCAATGCCCGCGACTATGCTGTAACCGGTGTGAACCGCATCGCCATCGGTGCGATCACGCATTCGACATCGGCTCTGGATATCTCGATGCGAGTCGGCGCAGCCCCGGACGGGGTGTGATTACATTGCATCCGACGCGTGAGGCCCTGCTGCATCGTTTAAGTACAGCGGACGATGCCCTGTCCGGCGAGGCGCTGGCGGAATCGCTCGGCATCAGCCGCACGGCGGTGTGGAAGCATGTGCATGCGCTGCAGCAGGATGGTTTGGATATCCGCGCCGAGCGTGGTCGCGGCTATCGGCTGCATGACGATGTGCTTGTCGCATCACGATTGTCCGAGGCACTGACCGGTCTGCGTATCGGCAGTCGCTGTCTGGTAGTCCCCGAGCTTGGTTCGACCAATAGCGAGTTGATGCGGCTGGCAACAGGCGAGGGGGGCGTTGCTCCCGATGGCACCGTGCTGCTGGCCGAAAGGCAGACACGGGGGCGGGGTCGCCTGCAGCGTGAATGGCTGACATCCGGGGGGAACTCGCTGGCTATGTCGATCCTGCTGCGTCCCGATCTCGCGCCGACCGAGATATCGCAACTGCCTCTGCTGACAGCGCTTGCCGTACAGCAGGCATTGAAGGATCTCGCACCACTGGCGATCAAATGGCCGAACGACATCCTGTGCGGAGGGCGGAAGATCGCAGGCATCCTCACCGAGATGCGCGCCGAGCCCGGAGCGGTGCATGCCGTGGTGATCGGTATCGGTATCAATGTGCGTCCGCCTGCGGGCGGCTGGCCGGAGGCGCTGCACGCCATCGCCGGAGACCTGAGCAGTGCATCGGGTCTAAACCTGAATCGCATGGAGGTGGCCATCGCCGTGTTGCGCCGCTTCGATGCACTGTATAACGAATATATCGAGCATGGTTTTGCCGCAGTGCGCGAGGCCTGGTGGCAGGCGCATGCCGCTTGTGGAAAACCCGTCCGGGTGCACAACGGTTCGAGCTATGTGGAAGGTATCGCCGAGGCGCTGGATACTGACGGGGCGCTGCTGCTGCGCAGCGGCACACAGCTGACGCGTATTATCTCCGGCGATCTTGAGATGAGAGGGGAATGATGAAGCGCTTCCTGTTGGTGGATATCGGTAACACATGCATGGTCTTCGGCCTGTATGAGGATGAGCACATGCTCGGTCGCTGGCATCTGTCCAGCGAGCGTAGTCTGACGCCTGACGAACTGGCGCTGAAGCTGCGCGGCCTGCTCGACAGTCTGCCTTGCGACTCCCTGAAGCCGCAGACCGATGCGGGCTATCCGATCGATGGCATCATGGCGGCCAGCGTGGTGCCGCATCTCGATCCGGTGCTCAGTGAGGCATGTGCGCAGGTGTTCGGCATGCCGCCGCAGTATGTCGGTTCAGCGAGCGTGAAAACCGGCATGGCTGTGGATTACAGGAACCCCCGCGAGGTGGGGGCGGATCGGATCGTCAATGCGGTGGCAGCGCGCGAGGTGTTCGGGGCTCCGGTGATCGTGCTCGACTGCGGCACGGCCACCACCTTCGATATCGTTTCACCCGAAGGGCATTATGCCGGCGGGCTGATCCTGCCCGGTATGGAGGTGTCGCTGGCTGCCCTTGCCGGACGGGCAGCCAAGTTGCCGGAGGTTTCCTTTGCCGCTTCCAATGAGCTGATCGGGCGCGATACCGCAAGCAGCATGCAGGCGGGAAGTTACTGGGCTGCCGTGGACGGTCTGTCGGGCATCATCCGCAGGCTTAAATCATTGCCTGAATATGCCGACGCGCCGGTGGTCGCGACAGGGGGGCTGGCGGCGCGCATCATCGATGCGATGCAGGATGTGGATGAGTATCGTCCGCTGCTGACGCTGCACGGTTTGCTGCTGCTGGCCCGACGGCATTTTCGTTGAATGTCGGGTGGGGCGAAGCGGGTTACAGGGCGGGGTGTTGAGGACTTGATGTGCTGAGCCGGCTTGTTTCCTTGGGCGTGCTCGGGCTGCTGCTCTGGGCGGCATGGGCGGCGTGGCAGCCGCCGGTCATGAGGGCGGAGCCGCGGCCGGTATTGCAGCATCTGGCGGACCGACCCGGCGAGGCCTCCGAGCTGTGGCGGGTGGTCTCACGCCGTATGATCGTGCCCAAGGCGGCCGAGGAACTTGGCCAGAGCCTGCGTGAGCGCGGTCTGCCGGCGATCCTTATCGCGCATCAGGAGCAGGTGGAGCTGCATGCCTTCGACGACCCGCGCAGCTTCGATAAGCGCGAGGATGCCGTGGCCGCGCGCAATGAGTGGAAAAAGGCCGGCTTCGACGCCGAACTGATCAAACCGGACGAGAATTTCGGTGTGGCTCTCGGACGCCTGTATATGGTGGCCTATGCGCAGCAGCTGCAGCGCCGGCTGGACAATGCCGGGCGCGAGTTCACCTATGAGCGCCGGCTGGTGCTCATTCCGACCTGGCGCTTCACCTTTGCGCCCGCGCCTTATGCCGAGGCCAGTGCCTTGTGGGTGCAGGTGCAGGCGATGGGTGTGGCCGATCCTGTGCTGATGCGCGAGTCGCGCTTCCACGCCATGTTCGGCGATGCCGTAGCAGGGGCTGCGCCCTGATTCAAAGTCCCGGGATGAATGCAGCGGATAATTGGATTATTGTGGGCATGGGTTTAGTGTGAGCAGGGAAAATTCTCAGGAGGGATTCATGACGCAGGACGAAATGAAACGCAAGGTTGCCGAGGCGGCTCTCGAATATGTGGTGAAGGGCAGTATCGTCGGTGTCGGCACAGGTTCCACGGCGAATATGTTCATCGATGCGCTGGCTACCATGAAGGATGACATCAGGGGTACAGTGGCCAGTTCCGAAGCAACGGCGAAACGACTCGCCGGGCATGGCATCCCGGTACTGGACCTGAACGATGCACTGAAGCAGGTGGCCTCGCTGTCTGTGTATATCGACGGTGCGGACGAGTTCGATACCGGCAAGAATCTGACCAAGGGCGGCGGCGGCGCGCTGACCCGCGAAAAGATCGTGGCTGCTGCCTCCGACAAATTCATCTGTATCGTCGATGAAACCAAGCGGGTGAAGCATCTCGGTGCCTTCCCGCTGCCCATCGAGGTGATTCCGATGGCGCGCGAGTTGGTCATGGGTATCGCAGCCGGTCTGGGCGGCAAGCCTGTGGTGCGTGAGGGCTTCATCACCGATAACGGCAACATCATCATCGACGTGCACGGTCTGGTGATCACCGATGCGCGCGCGCTGGAAGACAGCCTGAACAGCGTTCCGGGCGTGGTGACCAACGGCATCTTCTCGCATCAGGGAGCGGATGTGGTGCTGATGGGCACACCCAACGGGGTGGAGACCATCCACTAAGGAAGTCGGACACAGGAGGAGGAACAGGTGCGCGCAACGATATTGAAAACCTTTGTTTCTCTTCTTCTGGCCTTGCTGGTGCTGCTATTTGTCGTCCGGGCCGCGCAGCAGGAGCGGCAGCATTTGCAGTCCATCCACTACGAGCAGATCGATGCCGCCGAGGATCTGAGCCAGAATCTGGCTCTGGAGCACTTGTGGCTGGAGGAATACCAGGCGACAGGCGCACCTTCGCTGCTTGAGAAATTCCGTACTCACAGAGACAGGGCAAACGCTTTGCTGGCCGAGATGACAAAGCTCAGCCATAACGCCAGCGATCAGGATATGGACTCCCATACCAGCCTTGAGGCGCTGCTGAAAGACATCCAGCAGCGGGTCCGGCAATGGCAGGGGATGGCGAAGGCGCGATTGTCCGATGATGCCCATGCTCAGGTGGAGAATGGCGAAGGCGCTACGGATGAGGCATTCGATGCCCTGTTTGAAGACATGCTCCAGCTCAACGAGCAGATCGAGCTGAATGTGCGCCGACAGTTGCAGGCCCATCTGGACCATCTGGCGGAGCGGAGTTTCTGGATGTTCGCTATCGCAGCCTTGCTGGTGCTGCTATCCATCACCTATGCAAGCCTTGCTTTCCGTCGGCGCATGCAAGGACTGCGGCGCGAGAATGAGTTGCTGGGCAGGCTGGGACAGAGCGAGAAGGAGTTTCGCGACCTGTTTGAATTATCGCCCGTCGGCCTCTGGCTGGAAGATTTTTCGCATGTGAAGGTGCATGCGCTCGAGCTTCAGGCTTCCGGTATCAGTGATCTGCGTGCCTATAGTGCTGAACACCCCGGTATGATCAGGGCGTGCGCCGGGCAGGTCGGTATCCTCGATATGAATCAGGCTGCGCTGCGCATGCATGGAGCGGACACCAAGGATCATCTGCTTGCCGGTCTCGAACAGACCTTTACCGAAGAATCATTCGGGGTGTTCCGTGAAGAGGTGCTTGCGCTGATGGACGGGCAGACCGAAATGACCCATCAGGCCTGCGTGCGACGACTCGATGGAACGCCGTTGAATGTGATTGTTTCCCTAAAGGTGATGCCCGGTCATGAAGAGACTCTGGACCGAATACTGGTGGCATTGTCCGATATCAGTCAACAGATCAGGGCTGAGGCCGATCTGAAAGATAGCGAGCGGCGATTGCTTATGGCGCAGGCAGTGGCCCGTCTGGGTAACTGGGAGCTGGATATGCTCAGTGGCCGCTTGCACTGGTCGGCGCAGGTGTTCCGGCTGTTCGAAATCGATCAGACCCGCTTTGCGGCATCCTATGACGCCTTTCTTGAGCGTGTGCATCCTGATGATCGCTCCGCGATCGAGCAGGCGTATTCCCGGCACCTTGAGGAGGATGTTCCCTATGATATCGAGCATCGTCTGCTGTTCGACGACGGACGTATCAAATATGTGCACGAGATGTGCATGACCGAGCGGGATGCGGATGGTAAGCCGCTACGCTCGCTGGGGACCGTGCAGGATGTGACCGAACGGGTGCTGGCCGATCAGGCCAGGGTCACACAGATGCAGAAGATGGAGCATGTGCAGCGGTTGGAAAGTCTGGGCGTGCTTGCCGGAGGCATCGCGCATGATTTCAACAATCTGTTGACAGCCATCATGGGGCATGCGGCGCTGGCCAGGCAGCAGACCGGCCCGATGGATGGAACGATTGAAAGCCTGCGTGCCATCGAGAATGCCAGCAGCAAGGCCGCCGATCTGTGTAAACAGATGCTTGCCTACTCGGGCAAGGGCAAGTTCGTGGTGCAGCCGATCAATCTCAGCGAGCTGGTGCAGGAGATGGCCCGGCTGCTGCAGGTGAGTATCAGCAAGGATGTGTCGCTGCGGCATGAGTTGGCCGGGAACCTGCCGGCGGTCGAGGCCGATGTGGCACAGATGCAGCAGGTGATCATGAATCTGGTGATCAATGCCAGTGAGGCTATCGATGGCAACGCCGGCATGGTGGTGATCGCCACAGGCGTGATGCAGGTGGATGCCGAATATCTGCATACGGTATATGTCGAAGAGGAAAATCTGGATCCGGGCGCCTATGTCTATCTCGAGGTGACGGATAACGGTTGCGGTATGGATGCGCGGACGCGCAAGCATTTGTTTGAACCCTTCTTCACAACCAAGTTTACCGGTCGCGGCCTGGGCATGAGCGCCATCATCGGCATCGTGCGCGGCCATAAGGGTGCGATCAAGGTGTATTCCGAGCCGGGCAAGGGAACGACTTTCAAGGTTTTGTTTCCAATAGTCGAAAAGGATGCTGTTTCCGTGCTTGCGCCCGCTGCGCAGCAGGGTGTACAGCGCGCCCGCGGCACAGTGCTGGTGGTCGACGACGAGGACAGCATCAGGGTCGTAGCCTGCATCATGCTGGAAAATGCCGGATATAAGACCATGCAGGCAGCAGATGGTATAGATGCCGTGGCCCTGGTGCGTATGCATGCCGAGGAGATCGATTGCGTGTTGCTCGATATGACCATGCCGCGCATGGGTGGAGAAGAATGCTTTACCGAGATGCGTCGGATCAAGTCCGGCATCAAGGTGTTGTTGTCATCGGGTTACAATCAGCAGACGGCAACGCAGCGGTTCACGGGCAAGGGGCTGGCGGGCTTTGTACAAAAGCCCTATACACCTGAAATTCTTCTGGATGCATTGCAGCGTGTTCTTGCTGCCAGGGTGGTATCCGGCGATTAACTGGAAATCCCTGCTCTTCGCCAGTCCGGGTCGGCATCAGGAAGTTTAAAAAGCAAAGCCAAACAGCGGTTGACACGGGACTGAAGCCTCACTAATGTTCGCGACCCTTCGACACCCCTGCTGTAAAAGCGCGTTTGTGTCGGGATAGAAACAAAGAAGAGGTAGCTGATGCCAACAATCAATCAGTTGATCCGCAAAGGCCGTCAGGACAAGCGGAAAATCAACAAGGTTCCCGCGCTGGACGCATGTCCGCAGCGTCGTGGCGTTTGCACGCGTGTGTACACCACCACCCCGAAGAAGCCGAACTCGGCTTTGCGTAAAGTCGCTCGTGTGCGCCTGACCAATGGTCATGAAGTCACCGCGTATATCCCGGGTGAGGGTCACAAGCTGCAGGAGCATTCGGTTGTGCTGATTCGCGGCGGCCGAGTGAAGGATTTGCCTGGTGTTCGCTATCATATTCTGCGCGGCGTGCTGGATACATCCGGCGTGGACGGCCGCAAGCAGGCCCGTTCCAAGTACGGCGCCAAGCGTCCTAAGTAAGGAGATCAGTCGATGCCTCGTAAAGGTGCAGCCCAGATTCGTCCGGTCACCCCGGATGCCCGCTACGGTGACCGTATGGTCTCAACGGTGGTCAACAAGGTGATGTGGGATGGTAAGAAGAATACCGCCGAGCAGATCGTGTACGGTGCCATGCAGTTCGCTGCAGACCGTCTGAAGATTGAGCCGCTCAGTGCCCTGCACAGGGCGCTGGAAGCAGTCAAGCCGCTGGTTGAGGTGAAGTCACGCCGTGTCGGTGGTGCCACCTATCAGGTTCCGATGGAGGTTTCCGAGCGTCGCAAGGAGTCTCTGGCGGTTCGTTGGCTGGTTGAATATTCCCGCAAGCGTTCCGAGCACACCATGCTCGAGAAGCTGGGTAATGAGATCGTGGATGCGGTGTCCGACCGTGGCGGTGCATTCAAGAAGCGTGATGAGACCCATCGTATGGCTGAGGCCAATAAGGCATTTGCACACTACCGCTGGTAGGTGGTTCAGCTTTAAGTTTCGCCGTTTAATTTGATTGTTGTTCTTAACAGATATGATGAAGGAGTAAGGGATCGTGGCCCGTAAGACACCATTAGCGCGTGTGCGCAACATCGGCATTATGGCTCATATTGACGCCGGCAAGACGACAACGACCGAGCGTATCCTTTTTTACACCGGCGTAACCCACAAGATTGGTGAGGTGCACGACGGTGCCGCAACCATGGACTGGATGGCTCAGGAGCAGGAGCGTGGTATTACCATCACCTCCGCTGCGACCACCTGCGAGTGGGATAATCATCATATCAATATCATCGACACCCCCGGACACGTGGACTTCACCATCGAAGTGGAGCGTTCCCTGCGCGTGCTGGATGGCGCTGTCGGCGTGTTCTGTGCGGTGGGCGGCGTTGAGCCGCAGTCCGAGACTGTGTGGCGTCAGGCCGACAAGTACCACGTGCCGCGTATTGCCTTTGTCAATAAGATGGATCGCATCGGTGCGCGCTACTTTGAAGTGGTGGACGAGATCGCCGAGCGTCTGGGCCACCACGCTGTGCCTATCAATCTGCCGATCGGTAACGAAGAGAATTTCAAGGGCATCATTGATCTGGTAAAGATGAAGGCCGTGCTGTGGCACGACGAAGCCATGGGCGCCCAGTACGACGTGGAAGAGATTCCCGCCGACCTGGCCGATCAGGCTCAAGAGTACCGCGAGAAGCTGCTCGATGCCGTGCTGGTGCACGACGACGCGCTGATGGAGTCCTACCTCGAAGGCGCAGACATCGACGAGGCAGCCCTGAAGGCCTGCATCCGCAAGGCTGTGGTCAATATCGACATGATTCCTGTTCTGTGTGGTACCGCATTCAAGAACAAGGGTGTGCAGACCCTGCTGGACGCCGTGGTGGATTACATGCCGGCCCCGACCGACGTGCCGGCCATCAAGGGCGTGAGCCCGGATGATGAGACCAGGGAAGACACCCGTCCGAGTTCCGATGATGCCCCGTTCGCAGCTCTTGCTTTCAAGGTGATGACCGACCCGTTCGTCGGCACCCTGACCTTCTTCCGTGTTTACTCCGGTGTGCTCGAGGCTGGTTCCTATGTGACCAACTCGACCAAGGACAAGAAGGAGCGCATCGGCCGTATCCTGCAGATGCACGCCAACGAGCGTAAGGAAATCAAGGAAGTCCGTGCCGGCGACATCGCTGCTGCCGTGGGTTTGAAGAGCACCACGACAGGCGACACGCTGTGCATCGAGTCATCTCCGATCATTCTGGAGCGCATGGAATTCCCCGAGCCGGTGATCTCCGTCGCTATCGAGCCGAAGACCAAGGCCGACCAGGAGAAGATGGGTATCGCGCTGAGCAAGCTGGCAGCCGAGGATCCGTCCTTCCGTGTCCGCACCGACGAAGAGACCGGTCAGACCATCATCTCCGGCATGGGCGAGCTGCACCTGGAAATCATCGTGGACCGCATGAAGCGCGAGTTCGCAGTGGAAGCCAACGTCGGTAAGCCGCAGGTGGCCTACCGCGAAACCATTCGCAACTCCGTTCGTGCAGAAGGCAAGTTTGTGCGCCAGTCCGGCGGTCGCGGTCAGTATGGTCATGTCTGGCTGGAGATCGAGCCGCAGGAGCCAGGTACCGGTTTCGTGTTCGAGGACAAGATTGTCGGTGGCGCCGTGCCGCGCGAGTACATCGGTGCAGTCGGTAAGGGTATTGAAGAAGCCATGCAGAACGGTATCCTCGCGGGCTTTCCGATGGTGGACGTCAAGGCAGCTTTGGTTGACGGCTCCTACCATGATGTCGACTCCTCTGAAATGGCGTTCAAGATCGCCGGTTCCATGGGCTTCAAGGAAGGCGCAGCCAAGGCCAAGCCTGTGCTGCTCGAGCCGATCATGAAGGTCGAGGTGGTGACACCGGAAGATTACATGGGCGATATCGTCGGCGATCTGAATCGTCGTCGCGGCACCATTCAGGGCATGCACGACCGCAGTGGCGCAAAGGTTGTCGATGCGCACGTACCGTTGTCCGAGATGTTCGGCTATTCAACACAGCTGCGCTCCATGTCGCAGGGCCGCGCCAACTACACGATGCAGTTCGAGCACTACGAAGAAGTGCCGACCAACATCACCAAAGAAATCATCGCCAGCGTCAAGGGTTGAGACGAGTAAGGATAGGAGCAGAAAATGGCTAAAGCAAAATTCGAACGTACCAAGCCGCACGTTAACATTGGTACCATCGGTCACGTTGACCATGGCAAGACCACGTTGACTGCAGCGATCACCAAGGTTCTGTCCGAGAAAGGTCAGGCGACCTTCAAGGACTACGGCGACATCGACGGTGCCCCGGAA
>Ga0100379_10000256_pt1 | contig 59932 bp, 56 predicted proteins | sample CryGeymeta201503_FD_80418 | JGI IMG/M metagenome (GOLD analysis project Ga0100379, IMG submission 80418) | Groundwater microbial communities from Crystal Geyser aquifers in Utah, USA - Crystal Geyser metaG 2015-03 | ecosystem: Environmental > Aquatic > Deep subsurface > Groundwater | place...
AGTAGAAGAACCAGTGGTAGAAGAACCAGTAGTAGAAGAACCAGTAGTAGAAGAACCAGTGGTAGAAGAACCAGTAGTAGAAGAACCAGTGGTAGAAGAACCAGTAGTAGAAGAACCAGTGGTAGAAGAACCAGTAGTAGAAGAACCAGTAGTAGAAGAACCAGTGGTAGAAGAACCAGTAGTAGAAGAACCAGTGGTAGAAGAACCAAATCCTCCTATTGTGATTCCAGACCCTCAACCAGAACAAGTTCCAATTATTTAGTGAATAAAAAAAAATATGCCTGTCTTTCAATTAATAAATAACGCAATTCAAATTGTTGGGTGGATAATAGAATATATAGGGCTGTTCATAGTAGTAATCTCTGTATTTTTTGCCCTTACAAAAGTCTTTTTACGAAAAACATCATTAGAGTCAATACGAAGATTTTTTGCAGAAAAAATAATTTTTGGATTAGAGTTTATCATTGCTGCAGATATTTTACTCGCAACGGTCACAACCGATGTTTCAGATATTACGAGGCTGGGGGGAATTGTTCTTATTAGGGTTGTTCTTGGGTATTCATTGAAGCAAGAAGTACTAAATTATAAAGATTGTAGAACAAAAATAATAAATAAAGGAAAAAAAATAAAAAAATAATCTTGACAGTAAGATAAGAAAAAGATAGTCTTCTTGCCAGAACCTATCTTTTTTTATCAAAAAGGGCCTGTAACTCAGCTGGCTAGAGTGCCGCCATGGCATGGCGGAAGTCAGGAGTTCAAATCTCCTCAGGTCCACAAATTATTATAATAGTATGTCACTTTCAATTGGAATCGTAGGACTCCCAAATGTAGGAAAATCTACACTTTTCAACGCGCTCACCAAAAGTAAGCAAGCTGATGCTCAAAATTATCCCTTTTGTACCATTGAACCAAACGTTGGTATCGTTGAAGTTCCCGATGAACGAATAAAAAAAATATCACCCGTTGCAAAAACACAAAAAGAAATTCCAACAACCATAGAATTTATAGACATTGCGGGGATAGTGAAAGGTGCTTCAGAAGGAGAAGGGTTAGGAAATAAATTTCTTTCACACATTCGTGAAGTCGACGCCATTGCACAAGTAGTTCGATCTTTTGAAAATGGAGACATCACTCACGTGCACAATCGAATAGACCCAAAAGATGATGCTGATATTATCAATCTCGAACTAGTTCTCGCCGATTGGCAAACCGTGAGCAAAAAATTATCAAACATAGCAAAACAAGCCAAAGGACCAAAAGCAAAAGAATTAGAAAAAGAGCTTGCCCTTCTTCAGAAAGTAGATACGCACCTGAAAGCAGGGAAGCCAGCCAGATTACTTGAATACACGGAGGATGAACAAGAAATAGTAAAACAATTGCATCTTCTGACAATGAAGCCAATGATGTATGTGGTAAATGTAAGCGAATCTGAAGATCTTGAAACATGCAACGTGGTTATTGAAGAGGGAATTCCACATGTGTATGTTTGTGCGCGGCTAGAAGCTGAGCTTGCCGAACTCAATGATGAAGATGCCACAGAGTACATGAAAGAATTGGGCATGACACAATCAGGACTCGACAAAATTATTGTTGCTGGATACAAATTACTCAACTTAGTTACCTATTTTACCGCAGGCGTACAAGAAGTTCGTGCCTGGACCGTTACTCGAGGAACAAAAGGGCCAGAAGCTGCAGGAGTTATTCATACAGATTTTATTAAAGGGTATATCAAAGCTGACGTCGTAAATTGGCAAGATTTTGTTGATAACGGAGGATGGGCGGGAATAAAAGAAACAGGAAAAATGCAGCTCGTTGGAAAAGAATATGAAGTACGAGATGGAGATGTAATATACTTCCACGTCGCAACATAAAACCAGCGGTCCTGCTGGTTTTTTTAAATCAAAAAAAGGAGTATACTAGCATAACTATGCCAATAGAAAAAAATAAAGATTACATTCATCATACAAACTCAATAGATACGTCTCTCATCCGTGAGGGCGTTTTTGGACTAGAAGATGGAATGGTTTCCACACTTGGAGCAATTACAGGAATCGCCACCGCAACGCAAGATTATTTTACCGTCATTCTTGCTGGGTGTGTTGTCATTTCTGTTGAATCTATATCAATGGCAGTTGGATCATACCTTTCCAGTAAATCTGAAAAAGAAATTGCAGAGCGAATGATTTTTGAAGAAAAAACAGAAATAGATACATTTCCACAAGAAGAACAAGAAGAAATATATGAAATGTTCATTGCAGATGGATGGTCAAAAAAATTAGCCAAACAAATGTCAGTTGAAGCGGGAAAAGGGAAAGAACTCATGCTCAAAGAAATGGCATATCGAGAACTAAAAATTATTCCAGACAAATTGGAAAATCCCAAACACAATGCAGTCATTATGGGAATTGCGTACGTAATTGGTGGTGCATTTCCACTTGTCCCATACTTTCTATTTCGAGATGTTTGGACAGCGGTACCAATATCAATCGTGGTGACGCTTATTGGATTGTTTACCCTTGGCGTACTCACCACCAAATTTTCCAAACGATCCTGGTGGAAAGCAGGGTTTGAAATGTTTGTACTTGCGAGTGCCGCAGCACTCATTGGATATGGCGTAGGACAAGCGGTTGATCGAATATTCAATCTAACAATATAATAAATATACAAAAAACACCCACTCACGAATTCCCCTCAAGCGCAATAGTATACACGGATACTATCGCACTTGAGCAGCGCGAGTGGGTGTTTTTTTTTAAGTTTCTCTTTTGTCAGCAAGAAGAAACGACGCGGCTACTTCAAACGGCGGAATAACTCCGCCGCGTTTTCTCCACCTTTTACGATCGATTCGATGCCAGATGCCAGCATCTCCTCATGAAATTGTTGGTCACCTGAGTGACCAACAATTTCATGAATTTTTTTCTGTTTGGCCGCTTCGGCGACTTCTCGCCAGCGACCGTTCAAACCGTCAATGATGACGGCGTCAAAGGCGACGTCCCCGTTCAGAAGCGCAAGCGCTTCCTCACAGTTGGACGCCAGATCAATCGTATGCCCACCCCGCCGCATATAGCGGCTGAGCGAGTCACGTACGATGGCTTCATCATCAACAATCAGGATGTGCATTATGCACCTCCTTCTTTGTTTTTACCCATGCGCATGCTTTACTGACAAAAGCAAAGTACTATGACAAAAAAAGGTTCACCTGTCAAGGTGAGCCGAGTAAATATATTATATTTTTCTAAATTTCCAAATTGCTCGGCCAACGTGCTGTCCTTTTCTCCAGTATAATAATGACTCTTCATTATCAGAAAAAGGCTCTACAAAAAATCCGATATTCTTAATACGATTCACACAATCAATCAGGATCCACTCATTTCTATAAAAAAACTGTGGGATGATAAATACCACCACCCCACCATCCGTTAATACCTGAGCAAACTGACGAAATGCATTTTCATACAGCGAACCAAGCACTCGAGCTTGATCAACAATAGCTCCTTTTGGTTCATTTCCACGAAGTGCTTTTCCCATATACGGTTCACTTACAATCACATTCACAGAGTCCTCATCAATACGCCGTTCTAAATCAAGCACATCAACACTATAATAGGAAAAAGATATTTGTTTTAACTCAGACGGATATTCTTCTTTTAGCCAAGCAATATTATTTTTTGTATCAGTAACAGCCTTATCCGAAATATCCGTCCCTACAATATGAGAGAAGCCAAGCATGGCAGCTTCCATCAACACTGTTCCCGAACCGCAAAAAGGATCAAGTAGTGTTGCATTTTTTGGATCCACCCCCGAAAGATTAACCATGATTCGAGACAATTTTGGTGGCAACATGCCACTTTTACTATCAGCACCTGGTCGATCATAATCCCGTTTGCTAAACGCTTCAATAGGTTGAATAGCGCGAGTAACAAATAATTCATAATCAATAATATTTAGATCACTTTGTTTTTCAACCAAATTATTGTGGAGTACGGTCGCCGTATTTTTTGGGACAACAAAACGAATAGAACGCCCCAATTGTTTTACTGCCTTTTTTATTGCAATACCAGTCTTATTTCCATTATGAAAAGAAAACGTAATTTTTCCTTCAGGGCACACGGCATCAAGATATGCTGCCACCGTTTCAATGATAGCATCTTGTTTCCGAAGATCTCCAGAGACAGGAATACGTTCCAATATAGCTACCACTCCACCAAAGCGCTGAATAAGGGCATCAACATCAAGAGGTGCTTCTGTATCAATAAATAAAAAAGAGGTATTTTGCAAAGCTACTGTATAGGAAATATTAAGCAAAGCAAATACCGCCGTAATTTCGGCGGCAGAAATATGAGGTTGATGTCCAAGGGAAAAAGCGTAACGGATCATAAAAATAATTATTCCAAAATAATAGTGGTTTCAAGAGTTGTGGTTGGAAGCTCCTCAACAATAGGATCAAAAAAAGGATTTCGAGAGACGTTTGGGGTCGATGTAGTATATTTTTCTTCCCAACGATGTGAAATCATATCATACCTCTCAAAATCAATAGACTCGACACTCAGCTGTGTTTTCAAGAACAAAATACTATCTGCCTGAGAGAGAGACTGTTCAACGTGAGTATACATAAACCACACCATAGAAGCAAGCAAAAAACACGCTGCACCCAAAAAGAGCAAACTCATAACTCTGAGTACCAAAAATTGCCTTGGGATAGCCGTGGTATCAGGAGTACCAAGATTATTCTTTTTCGATAGGAAACGTATCTGCATATATAGTGGCAGTAAATCTAAGAGTAAGAAGTTGTTCAGAAGTATCTCCACTCACACGAGACCAACTAAGATGATCAGCCATGACATAGTAGGGAAGCAACTCAAGGGCCTTCAAAAAATTCAGATGTTGTTCAAGTGTCCCTGTATTCACAAAACTAAATGAATAGTCGGCAGGATTTTTTTGATCGTGAATTTCAACAGAAATGGTTTGGTTTAGCCCAAAGCTTGGGGCAATTGTTTCCATTTCATCAATAATTTTTAGTGCCTGGTCTGGTTTAATGGTGATAGATGAAAATGTCTTTGTCCCTGCTTTAATTATTTGGAACTCGCTTAATGATCTACGTAAACGACGGGTACGCTGCAACTCTTGGTCAAGTTGAGAATATGTTTGAGTAATATCCATCTGTAATGACAAAATATCACGAACAGCCGGCAAAACAACAAAAAATCCAATAACCCCAATAATGACAACCAAAAAGAGTATCATAAAAAAGCTTTGTTGTTTAATCGTAAAACGTTTCATATACATTATGTACCCATAGGGATAACAAGAGAAAAGGAAAGCAACTCTTTTTTTAATAACAATGATAAAGGAATCTCGACAGTATCAATATACGGAAGGGATTCCAGTGATGTTTTAAGAGCAAGCAATGCTTCTCTATCACGGGCGACACCAGATAATTTCAACAAACCGTCTGTGTGTGATATTTCTAAAGAAGAAATAGTAACTGATTCAGGAATGGTAGAAAAAAGTTCTTCAATAATAGGTGTCCAAAGTACATACTTTTTTTGATAAAAATCAATTTTTTCCAAACTGGTGTTGATATGAATAATTGTCTGATTTGTGTTGGAATGTTGTGAAGAAATAGCAGAAATATTTTGGGAGATAGACGCAAAATGTGTTTGAAGCACCCATTCTCCACCAAGTAGCATAATGGCAATCAAACAAAACGTAATGACAAATAATTGCAATACAGATTTTATAAACTGAACATTTACCATGAAAGATAAATGTTTTCGTTTTTCTGGAAGTAAGAGATTTAAACGAGTAGGAAACATAGGCTAAATCATATCACGCTTAAAAAAAGGATTGTCAGCAGCACGAAGCGCCAAACCAATTGAGGTAGCATAAGAAACAGCTCCTTGTTCAGTCATATCAATTTTTTTCTTATTGTGTAGATTTTTCCAGGGATGACCAAGCGTACAGGGAATATGCAATTTTGTAGATAATACTTTGTCAAGAAGTTTCATATTTGCAGCCCCACCACACATAGTAATTTTGGTAATTTTATGTGCGTCAGAAAAATGAGAATAATAAAAACGAATAGCTTTTTGAATTTCAACAATGAGTACATTTGTCATATCGGCAACCACACTCCAGGCACGTTTTCCATCAGTATTTTTTTTATGAAAGGCAAGGCCATATTGACATTTTTTCTCCTCTGCTTCCTCTCGAGAAATATGCAATCGTTGGGCAAGTGCCGTCGTGACAATTTCACCAGAATAGGGAAGTGAAATAGTAAATTGCACCATAGAATTATCATAAATAAGGAGGCTTGTCTTCGTTGCGCCAATATCAAGCACGGCTCTTGCCTCTTGTTCGTATACTTTTTTTGCCGTAATCATAGAACGCGCAAGAGCAAGTGATTCAGGTTCGAGCGCAATAATACCAAGACCACAGCTTTCCAAAAGGTAGGTATAACTTCTCACTACTGTTTGAGGAGCGGCAGAAATAAGCACAGACATCTTTTTTTCGTCCGTTGCCGAAGGGATGATTTGCCAATCAATAAAAGAATCAGACTCATCAAACGGAACATGTTTTTTTGCTATTTCAATGATATTCGCATCAACAATTGTATCGGATGAACGAGGCACGGAAATGAGTTTAATAAAACTTTGTGGTTCAGGAATGGTTGCCACACACCATTTTGATTTTATAGCACGCCTCAGACCTTTTTTGGCTTGAAGGAGTTGTACAATAAATGATCGTACTTTTTCAGGCTGTTCAATAATACCATTTACAATAAGTCCTGGTGGCAATGCTACAGAACGATAGTCATGTAATTCATATGACGCTCGTTGTCTTCTGTGGGAAATATTAACAAGCTGTACGATTTTAATCGACAAATCACTAATATCAATACCAAACGCTTGTGGGAACGGAGTACTAAACATACAAAAGTTTATGGTTCAAAGGGAAAATAGCACAATTGAACGATACATGTTGAATAGTGAACAAAGAGTTAAAAATTTTGAACTAAATTATACATCGGCATAATAACAGCAACTGCCATACCTCCAACGGCAACACCAAGCACTAAAATAATAACGGGCTCAATAATGGTAGTAAAGTTTTTCATCATTTTTTCAACCTCTCTATTATAAAAAGTAGACAATTCGACAAGGAGCTGATCAACTTCTCCTGAACGCTCTCCAACCATAATCATTTCTGTTACCATGGGAGGAAATAACCGATCGTAATTTCGAAGAAGATCAGAAAGTGGGGTTCCACTTTTTACTCCTTTTGCAACAGTATGAAGTGCTTCTTTATATTGTATATTGGCACAGGTATCTGCCGTAATATCTACCGCATGTACTATGGGAATAGTACTTTTTAACATAGAAGAAAGAGTCAAAGAAAATTTTGCCAAATTAATTTGTTTTATAACTGGTCCAAAAATTGGAGCACGAAGCAGGATAGCATGAATAATCCGTCGAAAACTAAGGGATTTTTTCAATAAAAGTACATACAAAGAAATAACACTCACCAACACAAGGACACTAATCAGCAAATATAAAGGATTACCCATAAAGTTCGTAATTACAATAAGAATACGCGTAGCAAGTGGCAGTTCAGAATCAAACTCATCAAAAATAGCTACTAGCTTTGGGAGTACTACCGTTACCATCATAACTCCAATTCCTCCCATAGCGGTAAGTACTACAGATGGATAAATCATTGCACTGCGAATGCTTGATGCGAGCTCATGGCTTTTTTGCATCTGGATAACAATTTGTTCTAAAGATTCCTCAAGTTTTCCGGCTTCTTCTCCCGCTTCAATCATACTCACATAAATAGGAGGAAAGGCATGCGGATATTTTTGTAATACAGAGCTAAGCGTTGATCCTCCTTCAACCTGTGTTTTTACTTCACCAATAATTTTTTTAAACTTCGCATTCTCCATTTGCTTAGAAAGAATATCGAGCGCTTCAACAAGAGACAATCCTGCGTGAACCATAACCCGCAAATGATCAACAAAAAATATTTTTTGTACAAAAGGAATCCTGGTCAAATGATCAGAAACAAAGGCATTAATTTTTTGTTCAAATGCAGAAAGTTCTCGCTTCTTTTTTTTCATAAATATTATGCATAAACTATGAAACAGTATAACATATTTTTATTATCCCATATACAAAAAATATGTTGTTATACAGCAACATATTTTTTAAACAGTAGTGAAAAAAACGAAAGGATACGTAGTTGTTAATCCCTCGTGACCCGCAATACTTCTTCAATTGTGGTAATACTTTTTTTTGCTTTGATTAGTCCATCTTGGAGCATGGTGATCATTCCTGTTTCTTCAGTATACTTTTTAAGCTCCTCCGCCGTTGCACGGCCATTAATTTTCGCGGCAACATCTTTTGTTATTTCCATGACTTCATAAATACCAATCCGTCCTTTATAGCCTGTTTGTCCGCATCGTCGGCACCCTTCTCCACGATAAAATGTCATGGATTCAACAGACGTTTCTTTTGAATCCAAGGACACCCCATTCTTTTTAAATAATGCCTTGATGTGTTGGGTATCAAACCCTCGTTCCAGTTCTTTTAATGCACGCTTTTCCAATTTAAAGGGCTGTACACAATGTTCACAAATTTTTCGTACAAGCCGTTGTGCAACAATGATGTTTGCCGTATATGCCACCAAAAATGGGGGAATACCCATATCAAGAAGTCGTGGAATAGTGGTAGGAGCATCATTTGTATGGAGACTAGAAAGTACCAAATGTCCCGTCATTGCCGCATGGATCGCAATTTCAGCAGTTTCTTTATCTCGAATTTCTCCTACCATGATAATATCTGGATCTTGTCGCAAAAATGATCGAAGCCCAGACGCAAAAGTAAATCCAACACGAGCATTCACCTGGCTTTGGTTAATGCCATCTACATGATATTCAATTGGATCTTCAATTGTTGAAATATTTACACTAGGTTGATTCAAAATACCGAGGACAGAGTAGAGCGTGGTTGTTTTTCCAGAACCTGTCGGACCAGTAACTAAAATAATTCCATGCGGTTTGGAAATGGCATCTTCCACGAGCCTTTTTGGTTCAGGAAGAAAACCAAGTTCATCAAGAGATAACGGTTTTTGCCCTTCGTGGAGAAGCCGCATAACAATTTTTTCTCCATCGTATACTGGTAAAATAGATACACGGAATGCAACTTTTTCTTCTTGTATTTTTATTTTAAATCGTCCATCTTGGGGTAACATGTGTTCATCAATTTTTAGATTTGCCAATACCTTAATACGTGCCACAATAGCTTGCTTCACTTCTTTTGGAAGCGTCATCATGGGCTTAAGCAAGCCATCAATACGATAGCGAACAGTAATGAGTTTTTCTTTTGGTTCAATATGAATATCGCTTGCACCTTCAAATACCGCATGCTCCACGATCGAGTTTACGATATTAATAATAGACACCTCTTGTGCTGCTTTTTGTAAGGCCTGTTCATCAATTTCTTCTCCTTCTTTTAACTCTTCAATACCAATATCACTTGATAAATCAGCATGATATCGGCGAAGTGCATCTTGCATGTCAGAAGGAGCCGTCACATAAACTTGCGGATTAAGACCTGTTTTTCTTCGGATAAACTCAATCGTTTGCACATCCATAGGGTCTAGCATGGCAATATAAATATCAGATTTACTTACCTTAAACGCCGCAATTTGGTGGGTTTGAGCAAGGGGAGCAGGAACTATATTCAGAACATCTTTTTTAATATCGCGCCCTTTTAATCCAATAAACGGTGTTTCCAGCGCTGTCCCTATTGCCTTATATAATTCTGTTTCGTCTACAATATCTTCATCAATAATGTATTGTTGAAGTGATTTATGAATTTTTTTTGCCTTTGCTTCATACGCAGTAAGATCTTTTTTCTTTAAGGCAAAAGAAGATTGTAATATGTCGAGAAAAAAAGATGATGGAAGCATACATGATGTGCTAAGTCATATTTCTCATTAAAAAATAAGCAAGAAAGAGAAACATGGTATTTCCCGGAAATAATCGGGAAGAATAATAATGTTGTTGTCTCACTATTGGTGAGAACGCAAAGATAAATGATCAACGGCTGCCTGAGTAGCTTTTCTTCCTCGAGGAGTTCTTTCAAGCATACCAATTTGGATAAGATATGGCTCATAGATTGTCTCAATTGTATCCGTTTGCTCCCCGGTTGCAGCCGCCAAAGTACTTAAGCCAACGGGCCCTCCCTGAAATGTTGTGATAATAGTGTCAAGAATATGACGATCTACATCATCAAGACCATATTCATCAACGTGGAGTAAGTGAAAGGCACCCATTGTTGCTCGTACGTCAATTATACCATCGTGTCGAACCGTTGCATAATCTCGGACACGTCGAAGTAGCCGGTTTGCTACTCGAGGCGTTCGTCGGGATCGTTCGGCAATCATAGCACTTGCCTCATCGTGGAGAGTAACCTTGAGTCTCCTTGCATTTCTTTTTACAATAAGATCAATATCTTCATGATCATAAAAACGAAAATGAAAGACATGGCCAAATCGATCACGGAGCGGGCTGGAAAGCAAGTTCATCTGGGTGGTTGCCCCAATCAAAGTAAAGGGATTGAGCGGCATCCGAAGCGTTCTTGCTGTGGGACCTTTTCCAACAATAATATCAAGAGCAAAATCTTCCATAGCACTATAGAGCACCTCCTCAATAGTTTTATTCATTCGATGAATTTCATCAATAAATAACACATCTCCATGTTCGAGTTGAGAGAGAATAGCGGCTAAGTCACCCACGCGGTCAAGCGCAGGACCAGAAGTAACTCGAATCGTGCTCGCCATTTCTTTGGCAATAATATGTGCTAGCGTTGTTTTCCCCAAACCAGGGTTTCCATGAAGCAATGTGTGTTCAAATGCATCACCACGGGTTTTCGATGCCTCAATAGCAATAAGAACAGGTTCTTTTATATGATGTTGTCCTACAAACTCAGTAAGATCAGCCGGGCGGAGTGTTTGTTCAACAACAACATCTTCCTCTTCATCCCCGGGGGGCAATATATGAGAAGAAACAAGACGGGTATGAGTAGATTGTGTAGGTAGTGATTCCATATCATACGTAGTATAACAAAACAAAAAAAAGACAAACGAAAATTCATGCACAGATGTGCATAAAAAAATGTGGATAAACAGAAAAATATATAAAAAAAACACGTCAAAAAAATTCCTTTCTCGCTTTGTTGAGATAAAAAATACGTCAAGCACCAGCTAATTTGGCAGGAAAAAAGAGGTTGTGCTATAATAGCACGTGCCTGTACTTGACCACTACATATCGTGGTTGTCTCTCGGCTTAGATACTACATATAGTATTGGCTAAGAAGATGGCAAGAGCGCCAACTGCGCGTTTTTTCCCCTTAATGGGCTATAGGCAACACCTCAATCACGTTATTTGTATATACTTTATGTCTCCTACAACGCTCATACAAAACATCAGAAAACGCAATGGAAATATTGTGCCTTTTAAACGAGAAAATATTGAACATGTTATCAAAAAAGCGTTCATTCAAGTACACGGAAAAGCCGATGAAATCAAAATATCAGACATGGCACAGCATGTGACAACCCATTTAGAAAATATTGTAAAAAAGACAAAAGAAGAGGTTCCAAATGTAGAGCAAGTACAAAATATTGTAGAAAGCGTACTCATGGAAGAGGGATTTTTTGATGTAGCAAAAGAATATATTATTTACCGCTACGAACACCAAAAAATTCGTGAGCAAAAAAAACAAGAAACTATTGAAAAAATAGAACGAGAGGGACTCTACATCACCAAGCGATCAGGAGAAAAGCAATTATTTTCAGAACAAAAGCTCAAAACCTACCTAACCAGATTTATTACAGGGTACGAACAAATTATTCATGTGGATGATCTTGTAAAACAATGTAGAAAAGAACTATACGAAAATATTGAGTCTAAAGGAATTTCTACCTCACTTGCCCTAACAACGAGATCCTATATTGAAAAAGATCCTGCATACGCAAAAGTTGCGGCACGTATTATAACCGACATTTTATATAAAGATGTTATTGGAGAAAAATTTGATTACAATAATCTTGAAACGCTCTATCGAGAAGCATTTACCAAATATATTGTAAAAGGAGTTCGCCTTGGGCGACTTGACCCTCGCATGCTCGTGTTTCCACTAGAAGAACTCGCACAAAAACTTGTTATTGAACGAGATGATTTATTTGAATACATTGGTATCCAAACACTTTGTGATCGATATTTTGTTCGAGATCCAAAAGATGGAAAATTGCTTGAAACTCCACAATTTTTCTTTATGCGTATTGCCATGGGGCACGCATTGCTTGAAGACGATGACACCCGAGCAGAGTGGACACACAAGTTTTATGAAATCAGCTCAACACTTCGATACATGAGCTCAACACCAACACTGTTTCACGCAGGATTAACTACCCCACAACTCAGTTCATGTTATCTAACAACGGTAAATGATGATCTTAGTCATATTTTCAAATGTTTTGGAGATAATGCACAATTATCAAAATGGTCAGGAGGATTAGGAAATGACTGGACAAACCTTCGGGGAACTGGCGCACATATCAAAACAACAGCAGTAGAATCACAAGGAGTTATTCCATTTTTGAAAATTGCGAATGATGTTACGGTTGCTATCAATAGAAGTGGAAAACGACGAGGAGCCACCTGTGCTTATCTTGAAACATGGCACATTGATATTGAAGATTTTCTTGAATTAAAAAGAAACACAGGAGATGAACGAAGACGAACCCACGACATGAATACGGCAAACTGGATTCCAGATCTTTTCATGAAGCGGGTACGAGAAGATGGAGATTGGACGCTTTTTTCCCCAAATGAAACTCCTGATTTGCATCATATTTACGGAGAAGCATTCCAAATGCAATACGAGCTTTATGAAAAACGAGCAAAAGAAGGAAAAATACGGCTTTACAAAACGATAAAAGCAAAAGATCTCTGGCGCAAAATGATTTCTATGCTTTTTGAAACAGGACATCCATGGATGACCTGGAAAGATCCATGTAATGTTCGTTCTCCACAAGATCATGCAGGAGTCGTTCACAGTTCAAATTTATGTACAGAAATCACACTCAATACTTCAGCCGAAGAAACCGCGGTATGTAACCTTGGTTCACTCAACATGGATAAACTGGTACGTGATGGAAAACTCGATGAAGGAATTGTCCGAGAAACTGTTGCTATTGCAATGCGTATGCTCGATAACGTTATCGACATCAATTTTTATCCAACACCAGAAGGAAAAATTTCTAACGTTCGTCATCGACCAGTAGGGCTTGGTGTCCGAGGATTTCAAGATGCGCTCTACATGCTCGACATTAACTTTACTTCGGAAGAATGCGTCACCTTTGCCGACGAAAGTATGGAAATGATTGCCTATTATGCATACTTATCTTCATCAAAACTTGCAGAAGAACGAGGGGCGTATCAAAGTTTTCGTAGTTCAAAATGGGATCGAGGAATTATGCCACTTGATACTCTTGATCTTTTAGAAAAAGAACGTGGCGAAAAAATTCATGTAAATCGTCAACACAAATATAATTGGGATGTCGTAAAAGACTCAATTAAAAAGAACGGCATGAGGAATTCAAACTGTATTGCTGTTGCACCAAACGCATCAACGGCAACATTATGTGATTGTTTCCCAACCGTTGAGCCGATCTACAAAAATCTTTATGTAAAATCAAACATGAGCGGAGAATTCACCGTTATCAATAAATTTCTCGTAAATGATCTCAAACAACTTGGGCTTTGGAATGAAGAAATGCTTACGCAGTTAAAATACAACGACGGAAGTATCCAAGACATTGCAGGAATTCCAGACAAACTCAAAGAAAAATATAAAGAAGTGTTTGAAATTGGACCACAATGGCTTATCAAAGCAGCAGCTCATCGGGGAAAATGGATTGATCAAAGTCAATCACTCAACTTGTTTTATCAAGGAACATCAGGAAAAGATCTTTCAGACATCTACTTTTACGCATGGTCACTTGGACTCAAAACAACATATTATCTTCGAACCATGGCGGCTTCTCAGGTAGAAAAAAGTACTATTGGATTAAGTCTTGATGCAGACAGTGTACAGGCACAAGCAGCGTCCTCTACTGCAGTAAAAGCGTGCAAGATTAATGATCCAACGTGCGAAACCTGCGAATCTTAAACAACCTCGTTCAGTATTCCGAGCTCCTCGTTCATAGAAAAAAAGATTGATAAAGAGCCTCAAGAATCATGAACCAAAAACCATGAATCAAAAAATATGAACAAATCAGGCATCCTAAACAATTCAACCGTGGATCCAAATAAAATTCTTCCCATGCGATACAAATGGGCAAGAAAGTATTATAAACAAGGGGTAAACAACAACTGGACTCCAGAAGAAGTCCCCATGATGGACGATATTGAACTCTGGAAAAAGTCACCAGAACGTGGTGGGCTCACCGAAGAAGAACGACGCATGGTACTCTGGAATTTAGGCTTCTTTTCAACAGCAGAAAGCCTTACCGCAAACAACATTGTCCTTGCTGTATACAAACATGTCACCAATCCTGAATGCCGACAATACTTATTACGTCAGGCATTTGAAGAGTCAATTCATACCGACATGTTTATCTATAGTTGCGATTCTCTTGGATTGAATCCAGATGAAATTTATACCATGTATGAAAATGTCCCAAGTATTAAGGCAAAAGATGATTACGTCGTTGGAATGACCTCTTCCATTCTCGATGCAGGGTTTAAGACAAACAGTCCAGAAAATATTAAACAGTTTGTTCATGACCTTATTGGGTATTACGTGATCATGGAAGGAATTTTCTTCTATGCAGGATTTGCCATGATGCTTCAATTGCTCAGACAAAATAAAATGGTTGGTATGGGAGAACAGTTTCAATATACACTCCGTGATGAATCTATCCACTTGGCCTTTGGTGCTGATCTTATCAATACTATCGTCGCCGAAAATCCAGAAATTTGGACGAGTGAATTCAAAGCAGATATTACCGAAAAAATTAAAAAAGCTGTTGATCTGGAACATGATTATGCAAAAGACTGTCTTCCACGAGGAATTATGGGGATGAACGAAGAAATCATTCGTGAATACCTTGAACACATTGCTGATCGGAGACTAGAACGAATTGGACTTACCGCCGTATACGGAAGTGACAATCCATTTCCGTGGATGAGTGAAATTATGGATTTAAAAAAAGAAAAAAACTTTTTTGAAACGAGAGTCACCGAATACCAAACATCAGGATCGCTCGAATGGTAATACCTTCACCAACAAAAGACATGCTTGTCTGGAAACAAAAACCACGCTATACGTAGCGGGGTTTTGTTTTTACTAGAAGCAAGATATGTTATGATCCAAAATTCCTTTCTTCCGTATCAAAAAAAGAAAGTGCTTGGTCGAGTTCCTTTGTATCAAAGGCTGGCCAAAACGTGTTGGTAAAATACAATTCAGTATAGGCAGCTTGCCAAATTAAAAAGTTAGATAATCGCTGTTTTCCTCCGGTACGAATAATCAAATCAAGGGGAGGGTACCCTGCGGTATCAAGATGCTGTTCAAGAGTTGTCTCTGAGACATGATTTATTGTGTTGTCTTGTATCATTCGTTGTATTGCTCGCACGAGCTCGTCACGACCACCATAATTAATGGCAAACGTAAGCGTTAGTTTGGAATGATCACTTGTTTCGTTTACCATTGTTTGCAACACCTGTTGAGTTTTTTTTGGAAGTTTTGACATGTCGCCAATAACACGAATACGAACGTCGTTGTCTGTTAGTTCTTTCAAAAATTTGGGGAGCCGTTCAATCAACCCAAAAATGTGCGTTAATTCTTTTTCACTCCGATTAGTTAGATTTTCTGTAGACAACGCATAAAGTGTTAAGTAGGGAATATTGCGGTCAAGCATTGCTTGCGCCATAACACGGATAGCTTTTGCGCCCTCACTGTGTCCTTTTATTTTGGGCAACCCATGTTGTACTGCCCAGCGACGATTACCATCCATAATCATGGCAATATGGTGCGGAGTATGTTTCATAATGCAAAAATAAGAAATAACGCAGGTACACTATCGTAGATATGATCTATTGGCAAGCCTTGATTTCATAAAAAAATAATGATACAGTACGCTCGAAAAAAAGATGCCCAGGTGGTGGAATGGTAGACACGAGGGACTTAAAATCCCTTGGTAGCAATACCGTGCGGGTTCAATTCCCGCTCTGGGTACAATAAAAAACAATTTAGCTATGCTAGAGTGAACTAAAGAAATTATACGCCGCCGCCTGGTTACTCTTTTGAGCAGCTAGGTCGTGCCATATAATGGCAGGGAACAGAGAAACACAACGAACAAAAGTACAAAGGAACATGGAGGGCTGTGCCACGCAAATGAACAGCATCAATGCACATAAACCCTCTTTATTATAGAACAGCCGTTATATCATAAAGAGAAAAAAGAACTCGCATAGTTGCGAGTTCTTTTTGTTAAAAAATTATTTCCACATCAAACGAAATGGATACTCCAGGAGAACCAACGATAGCAGTTCCATCTGCATCATGGCGGATGTCATTTTGTGTTTGATGTAATGCTTCCGAACAAGACAAATAGGTACACCAATTAGTTGGATCATTTCCAGATACAACCGGAGAAATACGCAACATACTTTCTTTACTGGTATTATCTCCAGCAAACCAACCGCCCGTGGCATCAACGTGATCAATAACTTCTCCCAAATCATTCGTGAGTTGCAGAGACTCTCCCGTATTTTTCATTCCGCCCATATAGACAATACCATCAACATCAGAAATAGTACTCGTGGACGTCCTCTCTAGTACCGCATATCCCCCCGCGGTAATGTTTACTTGAGACAAATCAATAACAGTATTTCCCCACGAAAGTTGCCAACCAAAAAGATCAATACCCTCAATTCCAGGATTATAGAGTTCTATCCATTCATCATTAGGAGATGCGTGTGTCCCCATCCAGGCAATTTCAGAAATAATAACCTTTTCACTTATCTGTTCAGGAAATAAAAATTCAGAAAACGTCCAGTCACCACCATTCCCTACCGCATCCGTTCCTCGAACTCTCGCAATCACCGGAATCGTTTGAATTTGTGCTGCTATTGGAAATGAAATAACAGAACTTGTGGTTGTCTGAGTAAACCACACACACGGTGTTTCCAAAAAGGTAGAAATCAAATCAGGAAATGATTGCAAAAGAGGGGATTCACTATCAATAAATATTGATGATCCATCAGGACATATATCAAACACATCACCAGGTCCAGGAGGAAATAAAAATTGCACCTCAAAAGAAACATCCTCCTCTTCATCCAAAATGGTTGTTTCTAATAGTTCATCACCGTGGCGTAAAGTAACAAAAGAAACAACGGGAGGAGTTGTGTCTCTTTCAATCACGAAAGACGACGATGCTGACGATATCCCTTGCGTATCCATTCCAACAAACGCAAAGGTATTTGCTCCCTCCTCAAGAGGAACTGTCATTGACCACTCGCCATCAATTACCGTTGAGGTAACAGTTAGTATTTCATTTGTTCCTGACACTACAGAAATAGTACTACTCGCAATTCCTTCAAGAATAATCGTATCGGAAGTGGCAATGGTTGGTGCGGTGGTAACTATTGGTGATGGTAATATATCAGGAGTAATAATTTCAGTGTCGCGAAAAATCGTTGTGCTTACAACAGCGGTTATTTCAATGCCGTTGTTATCAAGCCCCACAAATGCAAGCGTAGATGTTCCTAAAGAAAGATCAACAGGGAATGACCACACTGTTTGAGTCACCGAGACCGTTGATGTTGTTTCCTCCAACATTACCGAAGCTACATCTCCCATTGCAGTACCTTCAACAATAATGACAGAGGATGTTGTAATATATCCATCAGCAATAGAAGTAATTTCAATAGAAGAGGGAACAGGAGTGGTATCTATTTCAACAGGATCATCAGGAAAAGATTCTGGAATAGGCTCAACAGCAGGTTCTTCTTGAGAAGATCCTCCGCCGCCAGTAAGTCTCTTAAAAAAATCAATCACTTTTTTGACAATACTCTTTTGCTCAACAGGGGTCTTTTCAAGAGGTATTTCTATTGGTGGAGGAGTAACATCTTTCGGAAAAGTAGGAGGAACTATTTTTTCAGAAAGTACCTCTTGTTGTGGCAGTGGTTGGGAAGATTCTTGTTGTTCAGAAACGATTATCCGAATAGTAAAAAAAATATTTCCAATTTGTACAAACGATCCATGATCTTCGCGAACAACTTGAACACGAAAATCAACAGTTCCTGGTTCTTGTGGTACACGCATACGAAAAGAAAAAGATCCGTTTTCTTGAGCCTCTACCTGTGATTGATCAAGCCGCGTGGGGCGAAGTTTTGTAAGCCACGATTCATGATAAAATACCGCATTTTGCGCCTGCCCACCCACTACGTTAAGAGAAATATTTTTATTTTGCCAAGGAGTATTGCCATCATTCGTTGCTAGGATAGAAACTAATACTTCCTGTCCAGGATCGGCTTCGACAATAAGAGGAGATTTGGCAAAGGATAAAGCGTACAAAGGTTGTTCTGTAAGAGGCACGGATGGACGATCTATTTCTTCTATAGGTACATCAGAAAGCTCTTGAGCGGTTGGTAAAGAAGAGTTGGATGGTTTTGTAAACACGTGCCATATTTGCCAGCTCAAAAGGCTATTCCACAAATTTGACCAGAAAAAGTTAGTAGATTTTTCAGGTTCAGCCGTAGGTTCTTCAGCAGCAGAAATTTCATCCTCTACAACAAGATCTTTATTTAAATCAATAAACGCCGAAGGTTTATAACGATGAGGTGCATAGCCGTCTATTCCAGAATAGCCAGTTCCTGCTCCTCCATTACCAGAATCTATTTTCAAAGATTCAGAATCTTTAATTTCAAAATGTAAGTGTGGAATATAGGGGCATACGGAACCTATTTCAGCAATTTTTTCTCCTTTTGATATATGTTGTCCAGGAGTTACTAAAACATTAGTTAAGTGAGAGTACTGTGCAAAAATCTGGCTAGGATTTTTTTCAGTTTCTTCTGATAGTATTGTCCCATCAGTATTAAATTTAAGCGGATCTGAAACAAAATGTTTTATAATAATAACAGGTCCCCAGCCATGATTTTTTGATCTTGGGCAGTTGGGCCAACCAGATACATACTCAACAATACCATCTGCTATTGCATAAACTGGATTTCCAACATCGCCAACAAAATCTTCACCCAAGTGTCCAATATATTTTTTCCCAGTATTGGCAGTCCATCCTTCTCCAAGCCGAAGACTTATTGGTAGGATAGAAGTATCCTTTGCTGATTCTGGATAAGAGAATCCAGAAAAAACCATTGCCTCACATGGCTTAAAAAATAAAAAAGAAATAACAATAACAACAATATAAAAAAATTTACTTAATTTATACATATCCCCCCTTAATTTATTTTTAAAATTTTATTTTTTTCATTATTTCTTGAAATGAAATATTTTCATCAAATAAAGTAATTTGATAAATAGTATTATCTTTCAACAAAAAATAATTAGCTATATAGTTCAAAGAACCATGATCTTCCACAAGATAAAGTTCCTCTTGTAATTTGTTTGGAGAAGAATAACAGTCAGGACAGTTAGAATTTAATATCCAGTCATCTATCCAATTTTTTAAAGGGATAGATTTATCGAAGTTAAAAACAGAAATTTCATAACCTTCTGTATTTGCCGTTTCATTTTGGTCAGAGGGACCGACTGAAATAGTATTTTTATCACTATAGAGAATTTTCCAGTTTGGTTCTATTTCTAGTGTTAATCCAAGAGAGTCATCACTAAGAAACGTTTTTTCCTTATCTTTATAGATATTTATTTTTTTAGGCTCTTCAATATTTTTTTTATTGAAATAAAAAACCGCCCCAACAATTCCAAGAATTATCACGACGAAAACAACATAAATAATCAACCGATTCCCAAAGGAATATTTTTTAGTAGTCATACCTCCTTAATTAAAAATTATTTTCAATATAACACATCATAAAAAAAATGCAAACGCAGCAATTAAAAAATCAGCATAAATTGCTGATTTTTTTACAAACTGATTAATTCTTTTTCAACTCCAACTTATAATACTGATCATAAATAGCCAGCACCGCCAAAAATAATGCCGCCACCACAGGTCCAATAACAAACCCAGAAATCTCAAACAACGCCAGCCCACCAAGCGTAGAAAATAACACCAACAATGGATGCATCTGAATATCCTTCTCAATCATCTTTGGCCGCAAAAAATTATCAATATTACTAATTAACACCGTTCCAACAATTAATACTGTGAGCCCTTGCCAAACATTTCCAAGCGCAATCATAATCAACCCCGCTGGAAACCACACAAGAAAAGATCCAATTGCAGGGATAATAGACAAAATAACCATAATAACTCCCCACACAAACGCTCCCTGAACACCCGTCGCCCAAAATAGTAAACCACCCATCGTTCCCTGAATACCACCAATCACAAGCGTACTCTTGAGCGTAGAGCGTACCGTAGAGGTAAAGCGTTGATATAGCATGTTCTCATATTTATTTCCAAGCGGAGACAAATGTGCCAACGTATCCAAAATTTTCTTTCCATCTTTAAAAAAATAATACAACGTATAAAGCATGATAAATGTCATAAAGGCAAACCGGATAATATTTCCCGTAAGCGCAGTTACCTTATTAAACAAAAAGCCACTAATAGATCGGGTAACATTAGTAATATACGCGGTCCATTCCGTACGAATAGTTTCTAAATAAGGAGCAAAGAACGCATTATGTTCCACATAAGATAAAAACCGGTTTTCTCCCTGAGCATTAGTCACAAAAAAATTATTTTGCGATACCGTATCATACAAATCAGACGTTTGATACACCACCAGTACAGATATCAGTACCATTGGCACGAGCAATGTTGCCACCACAATCATTACCGAAAGAAGTGAACTGACACTAGGCATTTTTGTATGATGGGTAAGCCAGACATACACAGGATAAAACATAATTGCAATTACCGCAGCCCAAAAAATAGGATAAAAAAATGGGCGAACGACATACAAAAGTAATGCACCAAAAATACCAAGTAATACAAAATAGAAAATAGAACGCAATCGATGAAAGCTCATCACATGTTTAGAAACTGGCATAAAAAAAATAATTACATTACCTATACTATATCATACAATAAAAAAAGACACAGCAACACTGCATCTTTTTTATCCAAAAAGGTACACTATTTTTCCGAAAAAACCCGACGGATAACTTCTTCAACATCAGCCTCATTTATCAAAATATCATCAACGGGAAGTGTTGTGAGCATTTTTGCTGCCACCCATCGAGCATCTTTTTTAGGCACTTCAAGAATAACACGCTTTGCTGTATATTCTTTTATTTTTCCCAGAGGGGAAAGCACTGATTTTTCTACTTTCTCAGTAAAGGTTACTTCAAGTTGTTTTGTGACCGCATATTTATCAACTAATGTTTGGAGTTTTCCATCATACATAAGTTCCCCATGATTAATAATCACCACTCGGTCACACAGTGCTTCCACATCTTCCATATAATGAGAAGTCAAAATAATAGTTGTCTTCTTTTCTTTATTATACTTTTTCAAAAATTCTCGAATATTATTTTGAGAAATAACATCAAGACCAATTGTTGGCTCATCAAGAAACAGAACCTTCGGTGAATGAAGAAGTGCTGCCACAAGCTCACATTTCATTCGTTCTCCAAGTGATAATTTTCGTACCTGTACATCAAGAATACCTTTAATATCCAAAAGCGTGGTCAACTCTTCAAGCGTCTTATGAAACTGTTCATCAGGAACTTCATAAATTTCTTTATTCAATAAAAAACTTTCCATAGCAGGCAAGTCCCACCAGAGTTGATTTTTTTGTCCCATAACGAGGGCAAATTGTTTTTGAAACACCGCTTGGCGTTTCCATGGCGTATAGCCAAGCACGGTGGCTTCTCCAGAAGTAGGATACAAAATACCAGAAAGCATTTTTAGTGTCGTTGTTTTTCCTGCTCCATTTGGTCCCAAAAAGCCTACGAATTCTCCTTCCTCAATAGAAAAATTTACTTGCTTCACAGCACTTGTAAATAATTTTTCTCTATGAACTAAACTCTTCAAAGAATTCCATAAACCTGGCTCTTTTTTATAATATTCGTAGGTTTTCGATAAATTGTTTACACGGATAATTTCCATACAATAATAGATATGTGTACGTCACACAGCAGCGGTTAGCTTGAGGCACTAGAATATTGCTTCAAACCGCTGTTCCATAATAGCAAAGAGATAAGAAAAAACAAAGCGGCAATCACTATACCCACGAGCATCCACAAAGGAGAAAGTATCCCAAGCAATATTTTTGTAGGAAACGCCACCACCACAATAATAGGAATAAGGATCGTAAAGAAAAATTGGAGCCCCCCAGAAAGTATTTCCGGCGGGAATCGCCCAAGGGTCATGAAATCTCGATAGAGCCATACCGCCTGATCGGCATCCACATAACGGACCATAATTGTTGCCGCAATAATATGAAAAGAAGTGAGAATAAGCAAACTAACAAAGAAAAAAAGACCAAAAAGAAAAAGTTGTATGCTACTGGGAAACACGGGCAAATGAAAAATAACATAAATAAGTCCAACAACAATAGGAATCAAAAATAAAAGGTCGAGTAAATCAGACAGTTGAAATAATACATAAAAAAGTGAACGAAGAGGGCGAGTAAGAACAAAATCAAATGTTCCCGTACGTACCTGATTCCGAAATACATAAATACCACGAAACAATCCTTGTGCCACAACATCTACCAAATTAAACACAAAGAAAAATAATAACACTTCATACTTGCTATATCCCGCAATAGAAGAAGTAACTCGAAATAGCGAAAAAATAAATACAATAAAAAATCCAAACCGAACAAATTTCCCCAAAAAATAACCAGCGCTATCAATACGGTTTGATAACGTTGAACTAAAGGCCATAACAGTCAGTTGTCGCCACACACGGCTATAGTATACAAGCATATTTGCAACAAATTATATTCCTTCTCCACTATACCGCCGAAGTCCTTTGCGCCATAATACCCACACCAAAAGACGTATAAACAAAATCCATAACAATTGTATGCCAATTACATATCCCGCCATCGGCACATCAATCCGTCCTAAATATATTTCAAGTGGGACATAGAGGACATACATAAATGGCATGGCACTAAGTACTGAAAAAAATATTGATCCCACAATAGATAATGGAAAAAATGATCCAGAAGTAAATTGCACAATCCATTCAAACAAAAATCGTGGACCCATCGCTTCACGAGACCAAAACGCAATCAAACTCATACCATAGCTGAGCAAATAATAAAGTACATGGGCGCAGACAACAGAAAGAAAAAATAAAAATAGTTGAAGCTTGTTCGTTTGTAAAAATAGGGTGGCATCAAATATTCGTGTGCAGATATACACCTCTATAATCGCGCTTCCCGTATATAATAATCTCTCTGCCCACGAATGACAGTAAAAATACCACATGTGATTAAGCGGTTTCACAAGATGCCGTGAAAATGTTCCATCATTAATTTCTCGTGAAATTACATACAGTGGTTGACCAAACACCAACGATCGAAGAATATGAGCACCAAAGATATAATTCAAAATGTGTAATTCAGAATATCCCGCAAATGAACCTGTTACACCCGTAACATTCGTCCAAATATAGTACAACAGTAACAAAACTACTATACCCCGAAATCGCCCCAAGAAAAAATTAAGTCGGTATACAAATAGATTATGTATTGCGAAGGAAAAGGTTGTTGTATATTTATTCATACAAGATAAATAGTATATCAAGGATAACGTAGTCTAGCATAGACAGCAAGGCACAAAATCGTTACAATAATTCCACTTATGACAAAAACATATCTTCCTCAACATAGCCGTATATTCATTGTCGGTGCTATTGCATGTAGCATCCTGTTTGTTGGGGCACTTTATGTACAACATATATTTGGGGTACCGCCCCACCCTTTCGTAATCCTTTCTAGTATTGTGCTTGCAGGAACATACACGCTCAGCCTTTTTGTCTGTACGCATATCATAACACGAGGAATAAGATGGGTAATCTTGCTTTGTGCAATAATTTACACACTCGTGAACGGATTATTTTTCCAAGTATTTAACACCTTCCTTATTGATATCGGAGAAAAAATTGGGAGACTCCCCGTGATGTCCTCCTTGTTATCTGAATTTATTGGAGAAATACGTTTTAGTAATTATCTACTTATTATCGTTAGCATTATCATGCTTGGTATTTGTGAAGTATATATAATCAAATACAACACAATACAGGCAAAACAAAAAATATATATTACCATCGCCGCAATTGGAATTTTTATCCTTCCCGTCCCAGTGGCAACCTATTACGATGTCCATCCAAAAGATACGTGGTGGGAGGCAAAAGCCAAAGCACAAGACATTGGTATCATCGGACATTTCTACACACAAGTATTCACCCACCAACAGGTTGATGTTGCCGTAGCACAAGTTTCCGAAGGATCTTCCTTCATTGAAAAAACAACAGAACTTCTTGCACAACTAGCCAAAAGCGATGAAACAGAAGTGGCAGAACAAAACAGCACAAGTAGCCTATACGAACAAAAACCACACATCATTATATATCAACTGGAATCAGTTGATTCATGGGGAATAGAAAACCACGACCCAAGTCCTATGCCATTTTTGCAATCACTTATTGCCAAAAATATTCATCCAGAACAAGGATTTGCAAACAGTTGCCAAACCATAAATGCAGAATTTGCTATTCTCTGTAGTGCGTATGTTGAAGCAAATGGAGCCATCAGCGCTTCGGGAGAAGAAAATGAATATCACTGTCTTCCTGAAATACTCAAAGAACGGTATGAATATCACACGGCATATTATCATTCAAATACACCGGAATTTTGGAGTAGAAATATCTTCGGACCAAAATGGGGATTTGATGATATGCACTTCAGTCCTGAATATGATGTTCGATATCCAGATCGATATGTGATAAAAGATATTGTTAAAAGCATAGAAACTTCAACCGGACCAACATTGAACTACCTTGTTGGCTATACATCACACGCTCCCCATTCACCAGAGCAAATGGCAGAGCTCAACAAATTATTCAACATAAACATTACTATGTACGATGGAAAAGTAGATCCAACCATTGTACAAGAAGGGGAACTTAATGAATTTGCAGTAAGAGCATACCTTGGATTTCTCCAAGAAATAGATGACACCATCAAAGAATTATTTGATAGCCTCAAAGAAAAACATCTTGATGAAAATACGATCGTTGTATTAACTGGTGATCATCGCTATTACAATTTTTCCAAACAAACTGCAGATAATTTTGTTCGATACAATCAGGTTCCGCTTGTTATTGTTTCACCAAAACAAGTAACGCAACCAAATATTTCAATTGCGTCACACATAGATATTGCCCCCACCTTGTTGCAAATTATTGAAGGGGAACAGATGCAAAAGCCAAAAAACTTTTTTGGCACGTCTATGTTGGCAGCACAACCACCAAATTTTGCTTACACAAAATGCATTAATGAAATTGATTTTATCAATGACAATACTATCCTAAGAGGATCGGCAGAGAATGGGCTCTATAACACACTCAAGGGAACCAAAGAAGAAAAAGAACACTACACGCCACTGCTCATTCCACTCACAGAAACTACCGACCAGCTTATTTACCAAAATTTGCTCAACAAAAAAGACACCAACTAATACCGGGTGTCTTTTTAAAAAAGAAATATTAACTCGATGCACTACTATAGCCCAACAATGCTCTTTTCCAAATGAATCGAGACAACACGACGCTTACTACTGTGGCTACCAGCGCCCCAAAAATTAATTGCAAAGAAAGTTTTCCCGTAAGTGATTTTGCTGGAACAGTTGCCACAAATGCCAGCGGCAAGATAAACGTATACAATATGCGAAAGCCACCAGTATAAATATCTGTAGGGAATCGTGCCAAATCATGAAAACGCCAAAAAATACTATTTGTTGCCCACCCTTGGATAGACGTAAAACTAATAGTTTTCAAAGAAAGCGTAATACTATACAAAATAAGCGTGCTACAAATCATCAAAAAAATAAACACGGGAATATGAATAAGCGTAGAAAATAATTCGCTCTCACGAAGTCCGTAGCCCATCAAAAATAATCCAATAATTGAACGAGCGCCATCTTCAATATCAATGCGTTGTGTACTCAAAATAAATTGTGCATCAACAGGGCGGATTAAATGCCAATCAAGCGTCCCAGAATTAATATGCTTATCAAGATCAGTCACACCGCCTTTATAGAGCAACCATGCCAGAGAATTGGTAATCATAAAAATGCCAGAAAGCACATACATATCCGACAAACTCCAACCGGCAATAGAATCAATATGCCCATAGATAATAGTCACACCAAAAATAATTGTTAACGATTCTGCCATCACGAGGAGTGCCCCCAATATAAAATTTAGCCGATACGCCATGCGTTTCATCAGGTTTACCCTGAAAAAAAGAAGATATAATCGCCAATATTTTTTCATACGTATTATTTTCCTACTGCTTCATATTTTTTAATACCAAGGCGCCACACACCCCACACCGCAGCAATAAAAATCGCGAGCCATATGCCACCAATTAGCAGCGTTTGTCCTATGTCTTGAATTCTTCCCAAATACGCTTGAATGGGTAAAAAAATAAGATACTGAAACGGTAAATACACATTAATACGCAAATACCATTCGGGAAATAGATCGAGCGGCAGCATTGATCCATTCAAAAAGCTGCTTACAATAATCATGCCATAAATAAAATTTCCTCCATGGGTTACCCAAAATGAAGAAAGTGAAACCAAAAAATAAAATAAAAAATAAAATAGCAGTCCCATAACACTCATCAAAAGAAACAAAAGAAAATGTTCCAAAGAGGGAAGGGCAATAATATGTCGTGCAAAAAATGCAGCAAGCAGGACAATAGGGGTAATAAATAGGGTATTAATAGTTCCTTCGCCAAGCAAGTGAACAAATTGTTCAAGCGGATAGCTAAATGGTTTCAATAGATTATTCGTAATAACGCCTTCATTAATATTATCAACAACTTGAAATCCCATACCAACCCCATTGGCAATCGTTGTTTTTAATACCGTGAGAATAAGATAATAGGTAGCAATTCCCGTCAATGTGTATGATCCAATGGTTTGCCCTCCTGCATACACAGCAATCCATAAATACAATAATCCAGACAAACTGACAATATGACTAATCAAAAGAAGACCAAGATTGAGTCGGTATTGAAAAAAACTGGAGAGTGAATTTTTATAAGCAGTAAAATATTTTCCCATGAACTACACGATATCAGATTTGCGAATGAAACGCCATCTTCCTGGTGGCAATGAAAGTAGTTTCAATTTATTGATACGCGTTCTTTTTAACGCAAAAATACGATACCCAAGTTTGCCAAACATCTTTCGAATTTGTCTATTTTTTCCTTCGGTAAGTATCACCGTAACAAACACCCGTTTTCCTAGAATGGATTCGTTTACAATTCGAATACCGTTCACATGCTCGTCATTAACCAGCATTCCCGTTGAAAGAATCTTTTTTGCGTCTTTGGATAACGGCTCATGAATCATCACCTCATATTCTTTTTCATGGGCATATCGTGGATGGGTGAGTGTATTTGTGAGTGTTCCATCATTTGTTAACAGAACAAGACCTTCAGAATCTTTATCCAAACGACCAACAGGATACACTCGTTCAGTAACGTCTCTTCCTAATTTTGGTTTAATATTATTTTCTTTTGTTAAAAGCGACAGCACAGAAGCCCCTTGTTCATTTGATGTGCTAGAAATATAATCGATTGGTTTATTCAGCGCAATATAGATAAGTTTTTCTCCTGCTCGTTTTGGCACGGCGCCTACTACCTCTACCGCATCAGTCTCAGGATCAACTTGTACTCCCATTTCGGTTACCACTACGCCATTGAGGGTTACCTGCCCAAGCCGAATAAGGTCTTCAGCTTTTCTGCGGGAACAAATACCAAGTTCAGCAATATGTTTTTGTAGTCGAATTTTCATAGAATAAACATTATAGTCCTTTATCAATTTGCACTCGTTGAATTCGTCGTTTTTTTGTTTCAACAACAGTACAGACACATTTGCCAAGTGTCACTTGTTGTCCTTTGCGAGGAATTTTTTGTAAGTCATCAAGCAGTACCTCGGCGATAGTATCAAGTTCATTTCCCGGGATAACCACATTAAAAAAATCATTAATCTCACGAATAGTTGTATCACCTGCAACCAAAATGCTGTCTTTATCAATTCGTTTTATTACGGATTCGCCGATATCATGTTCGTCGGCAATTTCTCCAACAAGCTCTTCAATAATATCTTCAAACGTAACAACACCTTCTGTTCCACCAAACTCATCAACAACAATTGCAATATGAGTTTTTCGTTTTTGAAATTCAACCATCAAATCATCGATACGCATTTGTCTTGGAACAGCAAAAATAGTATGCATAATGTTTTCAATAGATTCTTCCTCTTTATCGGTGTGGTATGCAAGGAGGACATCTCGAGAATGAACATAGCCAATAATAGTATCGGGAGTATTTGCCATCACTGGGTAGCGAGTGTATGGATGATTTTTTATGAGATTTGTTGCTTCATCAATTGTATGAGTATTATTTAAAAAGGCTACCTGTACACGGGGGGTCATAATATCTTCAGCCGTGATGTCATTAAAAGCAAACAATCGCTCAATCATTTTTCCTTCGCTATGTTCAATGTTTCCTTGTTTGGTGCTTGCCTTTGCGAGTGCTAGCAATTCTTCTTCACTCACTTTATCTTGTCTATATTTTCCCGCCACCAAATTGGTCATCCATTCAAAAAGAACAATAATAGGGAAGGCGGACAATTGAAATATACGCAATGGGACAGAAAACCATACCGCAAATGTTTGTGGGTGATTTGCTGCATACGCTTTTGGAATAATTTCTCCAAACATCAAAATTAAAAGCGTCATTGCTCCCGTGGCAATACCAACGGCAGCAGAATCAAAAATATCAATTGCCACAATAGTTGCCAAAGAAGACGCCCAAATGTTTACAATATTATTTCCTACCAAAATAGTAACCAACAATCTACGGGAGCGTCGTTTTAATTGTTTTACCAAACGTGAACGAGGTAATTTTTTGCGTACCATTGCTTCAACCTTTGCTTCAGTAAGCGTAACAAAAGCAACCTCAGCCGACGAAAAAAATGCCGACAACAGGAGGAGGAGAATAAGTAATATAGTATTGATAATCATAATGAGAAAATGGTCAAAAGGAAAAGGTATTAGTTAACGTATGTTTGAAAATTGGAAATTACATAAATATATAAATCATGGTTGCATTGCTGCGCGCTTCATTTCTTTTGGAAATTTTTCAATCGCATAGCGAAGGGCGGTTCGTGGCATAACAGTTTTGTGTTTCATCACATAGGCAAACACCTCAGCAGGAAACATATCGGCAGTAGCTTTTAGCATCCAGCCATAACCTTTTTGTACTAAGTCATCGGTATCAAGGAACAGCGTATCTGCTGTCTCAAACACTGTTTTCAAAAAAGACTGTTTTTCTACCGGACGATCTTTTGTCCACATCGGATGAATAAAGATAACTGCTGCTGCGCGACGCAACCATCGGTTGGTACTCATTCGCCACGAAATAGTATGTTTCGTGAGTTCAGGATATTTCCATATCAGATAACCAAACGCGTGCGTACAAAAGTCATCACAGTCTGCCCAGTTTGATACATATTTTTTCAACCATCTTTCAAACCGTGCAAAATCTTTGGTGGTATATTCGGCTCGTCGTTCATACGCCCATTGCCATGCAATAGTGTGTTCTTCAGCTGTTCCTTGTTCAAAGAGCTGTTCACAAAGAGAAAAAAGGGTTGTCTTTGGGAGCGCTGCTACTTCTTTGTAGTATTGTCGAGCAATCTTCCTCACTAGTGGTGTCCGAACACCAAGAGAATGAATAACTTCTTTCGAAAATCTACCCGAGCCTGCCTTATAGACAGGATCAATATGTTTGGTAAGTTCCGTGTGAATATTGCGAATAATAGATTTCATAGGGGCGCACTATAGTTAAGCCTATTTTAGCATATTTTTCAAGTATTATTGACATTATTGAGCCAATTGCTAAGCTAACGAGGTATCGAAATATCCCCGACACAAAAAACAAACAACACCGTCCTTTGGGGATAGGGACACCCAACGCACGTGGAGGTGCAAACAATGGAAAAGAAATACAATCTGCAAAGTGTGATTCTCAGCTTCGTGCTGGTGGTGATCACTGTCGCGGGGATCTTCCTCTTTTCAGGAAACACGCCCAAGATGGACGTGGAGATCAACGGCTTCAACATCGACACGGTGAGGTGCGCTCCTGGAGCGCACCTCACCGCCAGCGGTGGAGCTCATGAGCTCCACTTCACCGAGAAGGGCGACTTCGTTCGCCTGCTCGGGGACAAGCTCCTCTATTGGAAGGATGATTATGGCGGTTGGGGTTTCAACGGCTTCAGCCTCAGCTACGTCGATAACTCGTCGATGATGACGCCTTCTGCCATGCAGGAGGAAGAACCTTCGACGCAGGTCATCCTCCTCGATCAGAGGCCCCTCTCTGTGGAGGAAAAAACGCCACTTGTGAAGGAAGTTCACAACAGACAACCCAAGGTCATCGACCTCGGGGTCATGTACATCGAACCTCATTTGGGACCGGTGTTACTGTTCGGGGAGGATGAACTTGGATCATCCTGCTACGAACTGGTGTTCGTCACACCCAACACGTGTCCGGAATGGGGGTACCCCGTCCCCTGGGGTGAGGTATCATACCTCAGACAGTGGGACGATTCTTTCTGGCCGCCGCCCCTCTCCATGGGACAGCGTCCATGGGCGTTTTTCCCAGCGCACACCAGCTGGGCAAGACAAAATCAGTATACTTTGGAAGTCACCAGACTCCCACCGCGCTGCCGTCCTCTGTAGCCGGAAAAAGGAGTAGTCCCATCGATACAAATAGGCTTGGTCTTCTTATTCCCACGAAGGCCAAGAAGGATAAGGGCGCACGAAATAGATTCATAACATTTTGAATATCTCGTGCAGCTCACTTCTTATACAAATCAACACTGGTTTTTATAAGAAGGTTCTGCACCCATACGTGGTGCAGAATTTTTTATATACATCCTTGACAGAAAAATAAATTGCAGGTAAGTTTAATTGTTATATAAAAATGGCGGGAAAATAGTAACGAAATCATTTGTCACTATCTTCCCGCCAGTTGCATAGCAATTTGGAAGAGGGGAAAAAAACGTGCAAAAAATTCCGGAGGAACACACGATGGAAAAAAAAACTAGGATCATCATTGGTATCGCTGCCATCTTCGTCATTTCTTCGACCATGACCCTGTTGGTGTTCTACGTGGTCTCCCTGTTCTGGGAGATCAACATCAACATCGAGGTGGACAAGGTTCACAAGGAGGGCGAGGACCCTCCTCCTGAGGGGAGGGCTACATTCTTCTTCGATGACAATAAAGATGACGAAATCCCCTTTCTGGGGTACGAGCTCTCCTTCATTGACAAGTACGATGGGTGTCGCCATACACTCCGATACTGGTATATAGGAGATGGCGACATGCCTGTCGCACAAGAAAGTTCAATCTTCTGTTCTCTCACATCACAAAAAAGTGACGTTGGCGGAGCTGAAAAAAACAAAGATGAAGAGGTCGACTGTGGGGACTACGAGCAGCTTCCCCTGTACGAGTTCGACGACAGCGTCGAAGGAGGAGGGGGGCACCCTCCGAAGTACTACGACTTCTAGAATTCTACAGCCGCCACGGTCTCATCGGATCGTCGCGGCACATCCAACCCCAGCTCTTTTTAAAAGGACGCATCGAGGCACTTTCCCAGATTCGTCCGCTACCTTCCGTGCATTCAATCTGTATTGAATCCACAGAAAGAAAAACAATCCCGAATAATTCGGGATTGTTTTTTTATGTCAGTGTTTCGTACTATAGGATTAATACCGATAATGATCTGGTTTGTACGGACCATGTTTTTTTACACCAATATAACTTGCCTGCTCATCAGATAGTTCTGTTAGCTTTACCCCAATCTTTGCCAAATGCAATCGTGCCACTTCTTCATCAAGATGTTTTGGCAGCCGATATACTTTATTTTTATACTTCCCATCATTTTTGGCAAGTTCAATTTGCGCCAGCACTTGATTGGTAAAACTATTACTCATCACAAAACTTGGATGTCCAGTAGCACAACCAAGATTCATCAAACGACCTTCTGCCAAAAGATACAGTGCATTTCCACCAGCAAAGGTATACTTGTCTACCTGCGGTTTAATATTCTCGTGGATAACACTCGCATCAGTTTGCAACATCTCCACCTGAATTTCATTATCAAAATGCCCAATATTACACACTACCGCTTGATCCTTCATCCGCTTCATGTGATCAAACGTAATTATATCTTTATTTCCTGTTGCCGTAACATAAATATCTGCTTCACCAAGCGTATCTTCCACCGTAGTCACTTCAAATCCTTCCATTGCTGCTTGCAAGGCACAAATAGGGTCAACCTCGGTTACCAGCACACGACACCCTTGTCCTTTCAGCGCCTGCGCGCATCCTTTTCCAACATCTCCGTAGCCACACACCACCGCCACTTTTCCACCAAGCATCACATCAAGCGCTCGATTCAATCCGTCAACCACAGAATGTCGACAACCATATACATTATCAAACTTACTCTTTGTAACAGAATCGTTAACATTAATTGCCGGGAACAATAGTTCACCTGTTTGTTCCATTTTATATAACCGATGCACACCTGTCGTTGTTTCTTCAGAAACACCGTTGACGGTTTCTGCGGCGTTTGTCCAGCGGCCTTTGTCTTTCTCATAGCACGCCATCATCTGTTTCATAAATGCTTTCATTTCAAGAGATGCCCCTGTCATATCTTTTTCCAGCAAGCGAGAATTTGCTTCAATCTTTTTTCCTTCATGAATCATCATCGTTGCATCACCACCATCGTCTACAATTAAATGAGGAGCCGTGCCATTGTCAAAATCTAATGCTCGCTCGGTACACCACCAATATTCTTCAAGGGTTTCTCCCTTCCAAGCAAATACCGGAATTCCTGCTGCGGCAATTGCTGCTGCGGCATGATCTTGAGTTGAAAAAATATTACAACTCGCCCAACGGACATTCGCCCCGAGTGCCGCTAGTGTTTCAATAAGCACCGCCGTTTGAATCGTCATGTGCAAGGAACCCATAATATTTAGCCCAGCAAGAGGCTGTTCGTCAGCATATTTTTTACGGATAGCCATCAATCCTGGCATTTCTTTTTCCGCAATGGTAATTTCTTTTCTGCCCCAGTCGGCAAGATCAATATCGTGTACTTTGTATTCATGAGTCATAACATAGAGTTAAATATACGGTCGTAATATATAAAAATTTGAACAAAAAAACAAGAGAAAAATCTCTTGTTTCAGTTAATTGTTAGACTATCGGACAATAGCAAACACCATATATCCTATATATAACAAGATAAATAGCACCCCTTGCCATCGCTCCAATCGATGACGTTTCCCAATAAACATAAACAAAAAGAGGAGCAATGTTCCAAACGTCGTAAAAATGACGTCCAGGTTAGTATTGACATCAAATGGAATTGGCTTGACCACGGACGTCAATCCCAAAATCCAAAATACATTAAAAATATTTGATCCAATCACATTTCCAATTGCCAAATCAGTATGCCCCTTACGCACGGCAACAATCGTCGTTGCCAGCTCAGGGAGCGACGTTCCCAACGCAACAACAGTTAGCCCAATCAACGATTCACTCAATCCAGCGGCCGCCGCAATAGTAATAGCACTATCTACTATCCATTTTCCACCAAGCACAAGCCCCACCAACCCAAGTAAAAACATTAAAACAGAGGTAGACCATGAATACGTTTCCACAGCATCTTTTTCTCCTTTTGCACGACTAATGCCAAACGTGTAATACAAAAAGATAATAAAAAAGGCAATAAAAGCTAACCCATCAGTTCTGCTAAGTACATTTTGAACAGTTCCGTCCAAAAGGCCATCATTTCCCATAATGACAACCAACACAATCGCGAGAAGCGCAAACGGAATTTCTTTAAATGTCGTTCCTTCTTTCACTTTGAGGGTGGTCATCAGTGCACCAATACCCAGGATGAGAAGAATATTTGCCATATTGCTCCCCACAATATTTCCAATGGCTAAGTCAGTACTTCCCTGAGTCGCGGATAACATATTTACCACCAACTCTGGCGCAGACGTTCCAAATGCCACGACTGTTAATCCAATAACAATAGAAGAAATGCCCCAGCGTTTTGCAATAGAAGAAGAACCACGAACTAACATTTCGGCACCACCAATGAGTACGACAATACCAATAACAAGAAAAAATATTGGGATAAGCATAAGTATACAAATATAAAAACGTATTCAGTATATCCTAAAAGTAAGAAATTGTCACATGAGTGTTATATAACATGAGTCACAGAGGAGGAAATACATTAAAAAACGCCCTCCTAAAAAAGGATGGACGTTTTGCAATAAATAAGTTCTTACGCAGTAGTATCTTACATCACCAAATCAATGGTCTCTCCATATGTTTCTTTATATCGCGCAACAAAGGTGTCCAGGGTAAATGAATGATGTTGGGTTCCATATTGTTCAATTGCATACGCTGCTGCCACACTTCCCACCTGACCACACGTCTGATAATCATGCCCCTGAACATACGCAGTAAAAAATCCTGCTCTATATGCATCCCCAGCACCTGTGGGATCGTCAACAGACGTCGGCGCACACGGAGGAATTTCAAAAGTTTGTTCTTTCGTAGCAATCACTGAACCTTTTTCTCCAAGCGTAATAATGAGCACATCAACGTGATTAAGTAATTCTTCTTTATCCCAGCCAGTTTTATCAGTAGTAAGTTTCATTTCATAATCATTCACAATATAAAAATTCGCTTGTCCAATAACCTGCATCATTTCTTGATCAGAAAACGCCGTAATTTGTTGTCCCGGATCAAAACAAAAAGGAATATGTGCTTCATGGCATTCCTTTGCATGCTGAATCATTGCCTCTTTTTGCGTTGGTGAAATCATGACAAAAGATATCGGTTCTTTCACATCCGATACATGTAACTCCGTAGCCTCCTGACATGCACCACTAAAAAAAGCGGTAATCTGATTATCCTGTTTATCTGTGGTAATGTGTGCAGAGGCAGTCAGCGTTGTAGAAGAAGTGCGAATATACGTTGTCGCAACATGGTTCTTTGAAAAATGGTGCATATACTCAGCACTGTCAGAACCAATTGGTGCCAATATTAGCGGTTTTCCTTCAAGCAACGCCATGGTATAGGCAATATTTCCTGCCGTTCCCCCATAATTTTTTTTCAACTGTTCCACCACAAAACACACGTTCAAGCTATGTATATGGTCCGGTAAAATATGTTGGTCAAACGTATCCGGAAAATCCATAATATAATCATACGCCAAAGAACCAGAAAGAAGAATATGCATAAATCAATAATACTATATGAAAAAGACCGCAACATGCGGCTTATCTATATCGAACAGAGATAAGAATCTTTTTTCCTTTTTCTTTTTGTTTATTTTTCCGATGTTTTCGCATAGCCACTTTTTTCTTTTTGTACATAAGACATAATCGTTAAAAATAAAACTCTCCCTATACGGTATCAGAGAGTGAGTCAACTGTCTAGTGTTTCCGCTCAAGAACAAGAAGTCCCTCCACATGAGGTGTTCGGGGAAAATAATTGTATAACCGGGAAAAAGATACCGTATATCCCTCAAGAAGGAGGGATACATCACGAGCTTGGGTAGATAAATTACACGATAAATACACAATTCGCTTTGGTCTTACCGCAAGAAGTGTCTCTACCATATCCATATGTAACCCCACACGAGGCGGATCTACAATCACGATATGGTCGGAAGTGATAACCTCCGTCATTTTCTCTGCTTCAATACAATGAGCTGACGCATTGCCAAAGTTATTGAGAGCAATATTAGTGGTGGCAAGCGCCACCGCTTCTTCATTACTTTCCACAAGCAGTACCGACTGACAATGTTTTGCCAGTGGCAATCCAATTGCGCCCACGCCCGCATAGTAATCAATCACAGGAGATGCGGCGTCAATAAATGGGACAATATCAGCAAGCGTTTGTTCAAATAGTGGAGGATTCACTTGAAAAAAACTCAGCAATCCATATTGAAGAGATACGTCACGAATAGTTTCTGTCAAAAACATATCTCCATCAGAATATAACAAGGCATCAGGTCGAGACGCCGGAGATTTATGTGAAGAATAATAAATATGAAAGCCGGTCAACTGATTATCAAGTTGCGGATGGGAAGCAAAACTCAATTTGTCTTTAATAAATAGCGCCGCAATTGCCTCACCGTTTGCATTACTACGCACGATGAGTGATTTCAAACTACGATTTTCTATGCCTTGCTCTTTCACCCATGCAAGAATACGGCTTGCTACGGAATTAATGGTTGGACTCGCAAGTGCACAGCCATCTACTGGAATACGATCATGTGAACCGCGAGAAAAAAAAGCAAACGAAATATCTTCCACATGATCCTCTTTGCGCGTAGCTTTTGGTATAAAATTTTTATCACAAAAGCTAAATTCAATTTTATTTCGGTATCCGTACGGAATCTCAGAAGAAATAATATCCAGGTTCAAGTCAGACAGATCGCCAATTTTTTTATATACGTCTTTCGCAATAGTTGTTTTCCATTCATTTTCTGTGACAGAGTCCATCATATCCCAGGCGGCACTGGATAAATAATAGGGCATCGTTGGAGTAATCCGATGTGTTGATGGGGTAATAATAGTAGTAGCCACCGCCTCAAGATATTGTTTTTTCTTTTTAATAATAACAATATCAACCACCTCACCAGGCAGTGCGTTCCATACAAAAATCACCCGACCATCTTCCAGTCGAGCGAGAGCTTGTCCACCAAATACGAGTGTTTCAATAGTTACACGCATATACAATAAGTTCGTTATATCATGGTCAATACAAATCGACAAGAGATATTAAGATAACAAGGATTGAAGTTCTGAAACTTTTTTAATAAGAAACGTCGGTTCGCAGATAGATAAGTCGTCCTCGCGTCCAATCCCCCAGCACACCGCAGCAGTATTAAGCCCTTCAACCTGCCGCACACTTCGAAGATCGCCACATGTATCAGTAACAAATAACGCTTCAGATGCAGACAGACCGAACTCTTTTAGGAGAAGAGAAATATCAGTTCCCTTATGTGTACTACAAATAATGTCAGAAAAAGAGGACGTAATATCATGAGCATCAAGAACTTTGGAAATGTCAGACACTGAAGATGAAGATATAATACACAAAGTATACGCCCCACCAATTGCTTCAATACAAGATTTCATCTCTAGAATAAATCCATCCAGCATGGAATTTCGAAACAACATCGCAGCGCTGCGAGGCTGAATAAATACCCCCAAAAAGTCAAAAAAGATAATTTTATATTTCATACTAAAATCATCTTAACAAAAAAATACCCCCACAACAATGGGAGTACAAATAGGGAAAATTTTGATGAGGCCGGCAGTCCTCATCCTCCAAAGAAGAAGGAAAGTTCTTCCACCTGCCGGTGTTGTGGAAGAGAACGATTAGTCAGCGTCGATAGGTGTGGCGAATTGCCACATACATAAAGACACTGAAGGCAATCAAATCGGCTCCGCGTGCCGCAAGAGCCATCATTTTTTTTCGCACGAATTTTTTCCTTTTTGAATAAGGTCACAACGCTCCGGCAACGTCGCGACATGTTTTTTTATGAAGATTTTCGCGCCGGATGAATCACAATAAAAGAAAAAACACCTGCTGTCAAGCACGTGTTTTTTAAAAAAATATGAATATTATTCCTTATCCTTCTTTTCAAAATCAAGCGAACAGGAATTAATACAAAATCGTTGTTTCCCATTTGGTCCATCAGGAAACACGTGTCCTAAATGTCCACCACAGGTTTTACACCGTACCTCAACCCGGCGCATCCCATGGCTTGTGTCTTCATGCAAAACAACATGTTCATTATTCACAGGGTCGGTAAAGCTTGGCCACCCGGTGCCAGACTCAAATTTTGTATCACTAGAAAACAATGAGGCTCCACAGCCCGCACAATGATACATGCCATCTTCTTTATTCGTATAATATTTTCCAGTAAACGCTTGTTCAGTCCCCGCTTGACGAAGCACCGCATATTGCTCGCCAGTAAGTTTTTCTTTCCACTCATCCTCCGTTTGAGGCATTGGTTGTTTTGGATCATTCATAGAGAAAAATTAAGAATATAACGCAAGATAGCGCTCGCATTCATCATAATACCATGGATCAATAAATTGTGTATATTGATCAAGAGGAACAAATTGAACGTGTTGGTGTTCTTCACTAACAGAAATAGTGCCACCAGTAATTTCACAAACAAATACAATAAGCGTAATAGTCTGCCCATCTTGGCGAGTAAAATGACGGACACTTAGGGGGGCCTGTACGATAACGTCAAATCCTGTTTCCTCTTTCACTTCACGCGGTAATCCGTCAAAAGGATTCTCTCCAATATCAAGACGTCCACCAGGAAGCTCCCACATATTTGGTTGGTGTGTAGAACCTTTTGCTCGTTGTACAATCAAGAGTTTTCCATCCTGAACACAAAATGCTTTTACTGCTAATCGAAATGAATCCATATCAGTATTATTATTTCGTTGTCGCATCATGCAAAATGCCTTCATAAAATGCAATCACTTCAGACACTAATGATGATGGCTCGTCAATTCTATTCCCATGTTTATTATAAGGCCAGTGGCTAATCACTGCTCTGCCAACAGTGCCGTTAGGGAAGAAAAAGGCATATTGTTTTTGCACACAAGAGTCTCCACCAGTACCAAAACAAGGGATAAACGATGGCATGACAACACGAGTTACTCCATTACTATTTTCACGAGACAATGCTTCTGAAAATTGTTGCTCGTACGTATCAAAATATAATTCATCCGCAAGATAAGAATCAATGTTACTATAGGTGTCTGTCCAAAATTCAAAGCGAACACGACAGACAATAGGAACGTCACCAATAGGAGGAAGCTTTGCACAAGGAATGGCAAAAAAAGAAGGCGTTTGTTTATCGTATTGGGGAGTTGGTTGATACGTAGATGCACTCACTGGGTGATCGTATGGAAGGGCTTTTTGAATATTGACAACAAAGGCTTCTGACATATCCATTGAATCACTTGTAGAATCATCTTCCTGCAGTACTTGATCAGGAGTTTTATCATGACGAAGAAAAAAGAACACGCCACCCACAATAAGAATAAGCACAATAATAATACCAAGACGAATCGCGTTTGTTTGTTTCATAAAAAATAGCGTATAAAATAAATTTCCTCCATTTCCGAATCATATCATGGAAAAAACAAATAAATCAATTACTGTGTCAATAAGAGAGAATAATACTCAACAGGAGCAAAATCATCAGTTAATACAGGAACATCGTGGGGAATAGGACGAGTCCACCGTTGTGAAAGATAAGATTGAAGTTCTTCATCAGCATTTTCAAATACCAGCGGTTTATCAGATTTTGAAGCAAACAATATAATATTTTGTCGACGATCACCCTCGGTATTTGTCCGCACAGGAAATACCTCGACATGAGGAAACACCGACGCATACGTTTCATATTCAGCTCGCAAAAATTTTCCTTTATCTCCTTCAACACTTGAAATAACATTCGTGAGGACAATACCGTCATCATCAAGCAAACGATACATTTCTTCCACGGCTTCTTTTGTTGTGAGTTGATAGGGGATGGAGTACAAAGACAAAAAAGCATCACCAAAAATAACATCATATGTATCGGTTGATCGATGTAAAAAGGTTCGTCCATCTTCATGAAAAATATGAAGCCGGTCCGTAGTTGGAAGAGAAAAATAAGCACGGGAAAGTTTTGTAACAGCCGGGTCAATTTCTACCACATCAAGTGTCGCCTCGGGAAACATATCCAAAAAATCTTTTGGATAAGAATAGGCCGCTCCACCAAGCATCAGTGCACGAGAAAGTGTTGGTGCAAAATGGTTTGCTAACCGATAAAATTTTGTATATTCATACACCAAGTCATCCCCGTCAAGAAACATTGCTGAACTACTTTCATTATTGATGCGCATACTTCGTATGGGGCGCCCTGTTTGGTTATGAACAGAATCAAAGACCATAATATGGCTATATGCCGATTCAACGGAAACAGACACGGGATCATTTTGTCCGGCACTATACAACGAAGATGTTGGGGAAAATATTAAAAATAATAATGGGACAAAGCCTCCAAGAATCAACCATTTTTTGTGTATTGCACAAAGAAAGCTAAGTATTACCAAGCATGCTGCAATACAGATAAGAATAAATTTCACCCCAACAAGAGGCAACAATACAAAACCAGCCAAAAAGGTTCCGGCAATGCTTCCCATAGTAGATAACGCAGATAAGTTTCCCATGGTTTTTCCCGTTTTATGCAAATCATGAAGCGCAAGTTTTGCGACATAGGGAGAAACCATGCCAAGACAGACACTCGCTGGGGCAAATAGAAATAAAGATAAGACCACTGCCCGTAGGCGCAAATCACTAATACCCTCGCTCAGCCCCACAACAAAAGATACCGTGAACAACGTCATTTCCACAAATAATCCTCCCAGAGCCAAAATACCAGACAAGATCCGAATAGACGGTTCACTATCGGCGAGTCTTCCTCCCACAAAATATCCCAAACTAAGACTGCCGAGAATAATGCCAATTAAACTGGTCCATATATACATAGAGGTTCCTACATACGGAGCCAACAGTCTCGTTCCCGCAATTTCAAAAATCATCACCAGTGCCCCAGAAAAAAATACGACCAAACCAAGCAAATAGCGCTGCATAAAGGGAAAAATAAGTGAATAACACACGGTATAATAACAAATATATGACCAAGATAAAAATAGACAAGGCTGTGGGTCTTTTAGCTTGACAAAATAAGACATCTCCGATATACTCCCTCTGCATTACAAGTCGACGTGAAAAACGTGGCTTAACAAAGACAATATGGCTAGAACATGTGACCTTCTTGGCACTGGAGTAAGTACCGCAAATAATGTTAGTCACTCAAAAAGACGAACAAAACGTACCCAGTCACCAAACTTACAACAAACAAGTGTCTATCTTGCAGAGCTCGATCGAACACTCAAGCTTAAGCTTTCAAAAAAGGCACTTAAAACCATTGCAAAACATGGTGGACTTGCTGTATCACTCAGACAAGTATCAGAAGCAGGACTTTCAAATACACTCTATAAAATAAAAAAACAGCTTCTCGCTAAATAAATGTTATGCCTCAAGATAATCTCATAAAACTTGAGTCAGAAGGAAACACAGATGGACACGGAAAAGGACACATCCGATTCACCCACAAAAACAAGAAAAAGCTCAAAGAGCGCCTTCGACTCAGAAAATATAATCCTATTATCAATGATCAAACGTGGTATAAGGAAACAAAGTAAATATTTCGTTAATATAACGGAGTAAACAAAAACACATCGCAAAGCGATGTGTTTTTGTTTTAATAGATATTGTTGTTTGCCAAGAGGCAAGAAAGGGAGAACCCCTTTTTACATAGTCTTATGACACTATTTTTTCCAAAATGATTTGATAAACCGCCATCCATATTTTGCCACTACCAATAAAACAAGTGCATAGAGTACATACCAAGCAAGCATAAAGAGGAACGCTACAAATCCAATGGTTAAGCTTTGAAGTGTTTCATTTACAGAAACAAAGAATTCACGAATGTTCATTTTCCAAGAATCGACAAGCTGTTCACCATCAAAAAATGGGGATTCATATACAGAGACAGAAAACGACGTATATTTCATTCTATCTTGTTGCTGTGCACGTTGTTTTTCAATCTGATTAAGTTGAGCACTTATCGTGATTTTTTCTCGTGTTAATCGTTCAACGGTATCAAGTTTGCTCGTAATCACTGATGCCAAGCTTTCTGCATCCAGACTTCGCTGCGCAAGTGCCGTAATTTCATCATAAGCCGTAATTGCAGCGGTAAGAGTGGTATTAATAGTTTCAAGCTTTTTTTGTAAGATGTCTTTTTCCGACTCAATATAATCAATTTGTTGTTTAATAGTATATGTTGACTCAAAAAAATCTTTTGGATCAAGAGATTTGATAAGAGTGAGCACTTCATCAACATGATCGAGTTCAACTTTAAACGTATAATCACATCCTTTGTCTTGGTCATTTGTATAGGCAAAGACAACATAAGGTTTTGGTTTTAATTGAGCAATTTCATGACAAATAGATTTGGCATTTCGTGGTTCAAATCGTGCGGAATATTCAGTAGTTTCAAAATCTTCAGCATCTCCACCTATATCTCCCGGTTGTGGATATGGCGGTTCAGGAGAAACAATACCGGTATCTGCCACAAATCCAGCGACACCAGCATAACTACCCGTATAGGAAAGTTTTGACACAGATTCATCTTGAGAAGAAAGAACATTGCCATTATTCATCATGCCGCTCAGAGAAGGAAATTCTCCACGAAGCGGTGAATTAATAAGGGGGAGAATAAATGATAATACCACAAGTACAATAAGACCTATACCAAGATATTTTACAAGAAGAATCGGTTTTGCCTTGAGCTTCGCAAGAAATGATGGAAATGACATAGACCTATAAAATTAAAAATATACCTAAGTAAGATAGGTATAATATACTACGCAAAGTAGGGAAGTGCAATATGCAAAATTGTCAACGCTCTTCAAACAAAAGCTGCAAGCCCTTACTTGTCATCACAAATCCATTTACCTGAATTTCCTCATCGTGAATACGTTTGTGACAAGATTTACAAATAGGCAATAAATTGTACGTATGATTTTTATGGAAATGACCAATATTACCAGCATCATCTGCTTCTTTTTGTGGCACAATATGATGAACATCTTCTACTCGTTGCGAGCAAATAGCACAAGAAGATAAATAAACGTGTTTATTGTAAATACTCCGTTCTTTTTTCACCAATAATTCAATATCAGAATAATCATCAGTGAGTGATTTTCGTATAGTTGTTGCATATTGTAAAAATGGTTCATCCATGTGGAGCGATTGGGCAAACTCAAGCCCATAAATACTACTTCCATTTCCTGCCTGCAAAACTCTATCAAACACTAGTTGATCAGCATCTTTATCATAATGAACTTGCATGTGTGCACTCGCAACATGGGAAGACTCTTCAGACAAAATATTGCACTGATGAATTTGATGTAAATGTGTGGTAAACAAAAACAATGATTTTTTTTCTACGAGACGTTTAATCGTCGCACCAACAATAGCAATAGCAGATAAAGTTTCCGTGCCATGGCTAATTTCATCACCAAGGATAAGACTTTTGGAACCACACCGATTAAAAATATTTTTCAATTCAACCATTTCCACTGCAAACGAAGATAACCCTTTTTCAAAATTATCTTTTGCCACAATGCGAGTAAACAATTCAGTACATAAAGAAAAGCGCATCGTTGTCGCTGGCACATACAAACCACTTTGCGCCAAAATAAGAGCAACACCAATACTTTTCATCAATGATGATTTTCCACTAGAGTTAATACCATACAGGAGCAGCCCTCGCACATCATGGTTCGATGATGTTGCCATGACCGAAGATGCATCGTACGCAGTATACTGACTACGATCACCAAGCACGACATGGTTGGGAACATAGATTCCTTTTGTCTCTGTTGCTTCAACAAGAGGATGGCGAATATCAAGAAGAGAAATATAGGAAGCATCATCATTTCCCAATACAATCTCAGGGCGTGTAAGACGCAGCAGCGCACTTGCTTTCACATTACTCACCGCTACATCAATATGCGCAATTGATGTTGTTATCAGTGTGAGCAGTGACGCATAGTGCGTATGGAGCACCGCAAGCTGTGCAATAAATAATTCTTTCACCAGTGCGGTAATCTTTTTTTGCACGATCACCAGTTCCTCAGATATATGTTCCATCACGTCGGCCGTAATTTTTACATTACTCTTTTGAATTTTGTACGAAAAATCTCCCAGTGAATAGACGGTTCCGTCAAGAGAAATAAATGTTTGGGTAATAGCATCTTCAATGAGTGCATACCGACTTCGAGTCATGCTAATATAATACCCTTCTTTTTCAAGCTGTTTTACCACCACAAAATCAGTGTGATCACGATCATGTTGTTTAGATAGCAACTGAACAAACGCCATTTTTATTTCTTGCAACTTTTCAAAAAGGATGTGTTGGCGTGCACCAAGTTCATCCAGTTTGCGATGAAATCCTGGCTGAAATAATGAAGAAGAAATCATTTGTCTGGTTACTTTGTGTGTTTCATCCAAACAAAATACTGTTTCAATATGTGAAATACAATCAGCCAATGCGCCTCGTTCACTCAATACATCAGGAAGAATAGCCGGATTTTGTTCAGCCAAGATAGCATCAAAAATAGAGGCAGCGGCACTCAACGAGTCATATAAAAAATTAATTTCAAACGGATGCAATCGAGAAAGTGCAATCCGGCGCGCAATCCTCTCAAGATCATACACGTGTTTTAATTCATCTCCAATCTGTACAGAAATGGGGGACAACCAATCAGATAAATCATAGCGTGATTCAATCGTTGCTTTATCAGTAATAGGATTGGTTAATCGATCATAAAACAATCGTTTTCCAATACTCGTTGTTGTGTGATCAAAAAGAGACAATACAGTGAGCTCTCGTGAATCGCGAGAAATAATATTTAACTGCTCAAGCGGATTGTTTCCCAAATAGACATAGTGAGAAGTATCAATAATCGTGGGTGTTTGTAATTCATGAATTACCTTGTGATCATGCGCTACGACAAACTCAAGTAAGTGCGCAAGAGCTTCTGATGTGAGTGGTTGTTTTTCCAAATCAAGAAATTCAATCGGGGAGAGAAATGACTGCACCACATATGCCCGTCGAAATAACTCATTTTGATAGCCAATTGGGAGACGTTTTGTTCGTGTATGCACATGAGTAATATCCCCAAATTCAAGATATTGAGAAACTTCTTCCTGTTGAACTTCAGATGAACCAGGGACAAAAATAATTTCTGTTGTTTGATGTGTTTGCAATAATCGAAATAACTCATCAAGGGCTGCCGTTTTATCTTCCGCTGTGCTATGCCCTTCAAATACCACCGTATTCCCTGTACTAACATCAAGCCCCGCATATCCAACAGAAAAAATTCCATGATGACAAGTAACCAAAAGAGAAGAAATATAATTATCTTTATGATCAGTACAATAATCAATATTAACTCCAGGAGATAAAATTTCACCAATATAACGGGTTACCTTTGGAGGCAATCCTTCTTGACGAATAATAACAATGGTATACTGTTTTTCTTGCACCAAACGACTCACATAGCGATCAAACGTCGCTGTGGGGAAGCCGGCCATAAGAGGATTTTTTGCACTATTTTCTTTAATGGTTTTATTTTTTCGTGTCAGTTGAAGGTTGAGAAGATCAGCTATTTCTCGTGGCCGTCCAATCTGGTGTTCCTCGTTATCAACACCATATATTTCAAAGAATGACCCTACTTCCATGAGAAGCACGGTATCTTCTCCATAAAGAGACTCATAGTATTGTTGTAGCGTAAGATACCCTTCAATTAAGTTACCATCCGTTCCGTTGAGTAAGTTGTGGATGTCCTGCTGCGTCATAGTGGGCATATAGTAGCACATTTCAAAAATCAAGAAAAAAGGACATTAACGGTGTTGTCCAGGAGAAGAGGTCTCTGCTCGAAATGTTTCCCCCGTTTCAATTAACCGTACATTTTTTCCTGCCGCAAGGAGTTGTTTTATTCCCTCCCCATAAATTCGTTCATCAGCGATATCTTTCATGCCAATAATGACCCAATAACAATTAGGAAGTTCACTCACTAAGTGGGCACACGGTGTTTGCCCTTTATCATTTCTATAGGTGCATGGTTCCATAGTGGAATACAGGGTGAGACGTCTATTTTTCCAATCAGGACAATTACTTTTTAACATCGCAATCGCATCTTGTTCTGCATGGACATTTCCTCGGCGAAATCCCCAGGCCAAAATTTCAAAACTTTCCGCATCAAGAATAATACTCCCAACTTGATACCCGCGTTTGCTCATATTGGAAAAGCTTGAACAGTGTTTGGTAATGGCATAAAATTCATCGTCCAACATTTCCCAAAATGTCATTTTTAAATCCAAAGACCATGATGCATGCACAATCCCCGCATCATCAACCGATGCATCAATAAGATATTTATAGGGATACCCACAAACCGTTTGTTCTCGAGTACCATAATTATTTTTATCATTCACACAAAATACACCAGTAATATTTGTTTCTTCAAGAGAAGTAATGGCATCAACTAAACTTTTTACCGTGCCACCCGTCGACACCATACAATCCACAATAGCGACCTTCTTTCCTTGAATAATTTTTGGCAAATACATGTCACGAGTATGATATCCTGCTTGCTGTACCAGCTGAATATGAGGAACGTTATAATGAAAATGCTTACTAATAATTACTGGAAGCTCTGTATATGCCCCCACAAAATGGGCGATCCCAATACCATCTGCTTCAATGCTTACAATAACTTCTGTTTCTGTTGGTATCATCCTCGCGAGAAATTTTCCCAAATGCGCATACAATTCACTTCCCACCAGGGTCATGCCTTTAAAGGGGTACAAAAAATAATGATAATCTTTCACCTTGCCGTCTTCTCTTGGCACAATATAGGTGGGGGTATGTTTATAATGTTCCACTACGTGATCGAGCATCTCTTTTTCTTTTGTCACTCGGGCACTAATAGAAGCGATAGATTCCTCAAGAGAACTAAACGAAGACTGAAGTATCATATATGCGTAATAAAACCACTTAAAAAAGTGGTAATAAATTAATCGTTCAGGAACGTATGTACAGCAGTAATTATCATAACATAGAGGGTGCTGGCATTCAAATAAAAACATGCCCAGCGAGGGCATGTTCGTAAGAGAAAAAATGGTGTCTTACTAGATCATCTTTCCTAAATCAAGCTCCTGATCAAACGTAATTTTTTCTACGAATTCCGGCATGTGGCTTACCAAAATCATTGCCCCTTCGTAGGCGTTCAATGCTTTTGCAATTACGGGCAAATGACGAAAGTTCACATGGTTTGTCGGCTCATCAAGAATAAGAAGTGCTGGTTCTTGCAACACAAATCGTGCAAAAGTGAGTAATGCTTTTTGTCCTTCAGAATAGGTTCCAATGGGATTGTGTAAAATATTTGACCGAAGTAAAAATCCTGACGCCGTTGCATAAATAGTTTCTTTATCACCAATTTGCATGACTGATTTAAGTGCATCAAATCCGTTCATGGCAAAATCAAGTCCAGAAAAATCTTGTTGATAGTAACCAATGCGTGCTTGCTCATCAATTACCGCACCTGTTGCGTCGCGATCGGCAAGTCGCTGTAAAAGGGTACTTTTTCCAATACCATTTGGTCCTTTAATAAGTAATCGTTGCCCTCTTCGTAGTTCAATATCACGTGCTTTTTCTGTCGGTGTATGATCTTTAATAACAGTGATAGAAGAAATAGTGACAATGGGTTTCGTAAAGTGTTGTGTGGGAATAGTAAACTCACGAATTGTTTCGTCTTCACGTTTTACATCTACCATTTCATCTTCATCACGGGCAACTTCTTCACGCATTTTTGCAGCAAGTTTTCTCATTTTTCCTCCTTTGTTTGAAAAGAAGTTAATTTTATCTTTACGATCTTGAATATTTTTTCGGAGCTGTGCATTTTTTCGTTCTTCTTTTTCTACTTGCGCAGTAATTTTTTCTACTACATCAAGATAATCTCCCTTGTACTGTTCCACTTGGTGAGTAAAGACATCGAGATGTAATACGCCATCAGTAAATGAATTCAAAAAATACGCATCATGTGAAATAACCAAGACTGTTTTTTCATACATCATCAAAAATGATGTTAAATAGCCAATACCATCATCATCAAGATTATTCGTCGGTTCATCGAGGAGCAAAATATCTGGCTTTTGAATCAATGCGTATACAAGGAGTAATCGAGCTTGTTGTCCACCAGAAAGAGCTCCTACTTTTTTATCAAACGGAACAGAATAATTCACCACAGCAAGTGCATCGTCAGCAAGTTTTTTTAAATTATATGGTTTCTCTGTAAACGCCGAAGCAAAAAATTCTTCCACCGTTTTATCCAAATGTTCTAGTGGCATCACCTGGGTAGCAACGGCAATAGTGGCATCTTGTTTAATATGGATATTTCCTGCGGTGGGTTGTAATTCACCAGTAATCAATTTAAACAGGGTTGTTTTTCCCGCACCATTTTGTCCCATAATGGTGATCTTGGAATTTTCACGAACAGAAAAGCTCGCTTCTTTCAGCGTAGTTTTTGTTTCATCATAGGTAAACGTCACGTTATCAAAACGGATAATTGTATTATTTTGTTCAGACATAAAAAAGTTAATTTATCTGTCTATCGACAGGCAGGTTGCCAATAGGCAAGAGTATTCTTGAGGATTTTAGCTAAAAATGAGGGTTTTGTCAATATAAGAACAAGAAGATTGGGAGAGTGCTATACCTCAATAATTCCTGTATGTTCCTGCTCACACCGCTGCTTTGCAAGCATAAGCTTCAATTTTTCATATGATATCCGTCCTTCAAGTGTTTCAAATAGCGTTTTTATACTTTTTACTACGCCAAGTTCCGCAATTGCTGCCCGTATTTTTTTCTCATCGTCTTTTGTAAGAAATTGTCGCAAATCAACTTCATGACCATGTTCAATCATAGCGGCGAGATGCGAATAAATAGTCTCTGGTTTTAGCTTCCGTTCAGCGGCAATATCAGACACCGTCATTCCATCTTTATACATCGCATAGGTAACCATGTGAGTGCCACCTTTTACCACTTTGCCCGCCTTTTGTTCTTCACGAATAAATGACGTAATGGCCTCAAGAAATATCGTTCCAAATTTTTTAAACTTTTTTTCACCAACGCCAGATACCTGTCTCATTTCTGTTTCATTTGTTGGCATGCGTACCACCATATCTTCAAGCGTCGCATCCGTAAAAATAATATATGCGGGGACGTGTTGTTTACTTGCCAAATCTTTTCGCAAGTCACGCAATAGTTGAAATAAGTGTTCTTCGCGATCCTGTCGTTTTGTCCGTTTTTTCACAGGGACATCGGCTTCTTTTGCTTTCGCTTCCGCCGTGGTAAGTGAAACAAAATGAACAGATTTTGCCCCTTTGAGAATCTCTACACCAAGCGGTGTAATGTGAATGACATTTCCTTGATCATAGGCAATCGCAACATGCCCCAGATTGAGCATCTGTAAAAAATAATGTTGCCATTCATCAACAGATAAATCTTTTCCTGCGCCATAGGTTTTTATGTTATCGTATCCGCGTTCAATAATATCAAACCGATTTGATCCACGCAGCACATCAATAAGCATATTCACGCCCACCTCTTGATTCAGTCGCATCACGGCAGAGAGAGCTTTTTGGGCAATCTGTGTACCATCAATATGTTCTGGCGGATTATGACACACATCACAATTCGAACAATGTTCATCGAGATGTTCACTAAAATAATTTAACAAAATTTTTCGTCGGCAAATCATGGCATCCGCATACTGTTGCATTCGTGTCAGTTTTGCGAGTTCAATCTCACGTTGCCCAGAATCTTCCGCAAATTTTCGGAGCATAATAACATCAGACAAACTATAAAATAGGAGGGTGTCACTTGGTAATCCGTCACGTCCCGCACGCCCAATTTCTTGGTAATACCCCTCCAAACTTTTTGGCAAATTATAATGAATCACCCATCGAATATCTGATTTATCAATACCCATGCCAAACGCAATCGTTGCACACATAATATCCGTGCGACCATAAATAAAATCATCTTGTCGTTTCGTTCGTTCAAATGAATCAAGTCCTGCATGATATGCCGCGGCGTTATATCCTTGGCGCTGCAATTTTTCTGCAACGTCCTCAGTCGATTTTCTACTCAAACAATAAATAATACCAGATTGATCTTTTCGTTGTTTCAAGAAATCCAAAATACGATCAAATTTTTTTCTTCCAGGAGCCACGGTTAGTGATAAATTTGGTCGATCAAAAGAAGATAAAAACGTTTTTGCTTTAGGTATCCTCAACTGCCATAAAATATCTCGTCGGGTAATGGTATCTGCCGTTGCCGTAAGCGCGACGATTGGAATGTTAGGAAATTTTTCCTTCAACATACCAAGTTGCGTATATTCCGGCCGAAAATTATGCCCCCAACTTGAAATACAATGTGCCTCATCAACCGCAAATAGAGACACGTCAAGAGAAAATAATAATGATAAAAAATACGGCGTTACTAATTTTTCTGGTGATACATACAATAAGCGAATTTCGCCATTTTTTACGGCTCGTTCAACCTCAGCCTGTTCTTCAATAGGAAGGCTACTATTCAAAAATGCCGCATCCACTCCATTTGCTAGTAATCCTTCCACCTGATCTCGCATCAGTGCGATAAGTGGAGATACAACAATAACAATACCAGGCATAACAATGCCGGGAATTTGGTAACAAAGCGATTTTCCTCCCCCGGTAGGCATCAATACTAATGCATCGTTTCCTTGCAGAACATGAGAGATGATCTCTTCTTGCATTGGCCGAAATGAATCAAACCCAAAATATTGTTTCAATGAATTTTTTGCGGCAGTAATAGTCATGAAAGTAGTCTAGTTCATCAGAACGTGTATAATACAACAGTTCGTCAGTTTTCCAAAGTATATGAAAAAAATATATACAAACCCCTGGATTCTCGCCATAGGAACCGTCCTGCTGTTAATTATTCTACACGCCGCAATATCAATCAAAACAGGAATACTCCCTATAAAAAGAACGCTGAGACCAGCAAGAGACCTTGCATTTTTTCCTGTCGTTTTGCTTACAGAACATGATTTACAAATATATTGCTTTCTTGCAAAGCATGGTCCACTCGACTACAATCGTTGTCTTGCACCTCCCGCGCCACCCACACATCTATCACTGCCAGATGGTCCACCACCGTGGTTTGAAAAAGGAATGGTTATATTGAGCTTCATACTCATGTTCATTATGTACGTAGCCCTATTCAAAATAATTAGTAAAGGAACACAAAAAATATATGAATTAAAACATAAACAGAATAGGCATTATAGCCAATAATGGGAGCAACAGACGAGAACCTTACAAAAAAAATACCGATGGTGTTCCCATCGGTATTTTTTTGTATCAAGAATATTTTTTAGCGTATGTCTTTCCCTTTGTCATCTTGCAGATGAATAATATGGACAGGACAATCGTGGCAAGCAAGCAGATTTTTTGGAACCTCTACATCACAAATATCAAGAATACCAATGCCATCTTTATACGTTGCACGAGCAAGTGTGGACTTTCCATCCTCTTCAATATCCCAATAATCCGGAGCGTGTTCCACACAAGAGTTACATCCAATACAATTGTCACGAAAATGAATAATTTTAGGCATCTGGATTTCTATTAATAACCGTAAAAATTTTATCACTTTTTCGCACTCGTTCAGCTATTGGCATCGTAAAGATTTGTCCTTTTTTTGCCACCATTGCAGGCTTCTCATCAACATACATTTCTTCAACGGGCACTTCTATTGCACCGGTTGTAGGTCCTGTAATCAGTAAGGTATCCCCAACAGAGACTTGTTTTGTTTCAACAGAAAATTCTCCAATAGCAGATTTTGCATAATATTTTGTTGCTTGTCCCACAAAAATGTTTTCTGTTGTTGCCTGAGATCCGTATGCGCCGCTCCATTCGCCCATCTTTTTCCCAAGGTAGTATCCGCCATGCCAAAAGCCACGATTATATACTTTTTCTAATCGAGCAATCCATTGATCAATCTTTTCTTTTGTATATGTTCCAGATAAATATGCATCAACGGATTCACTATAGCAAGCAGTAACAGTTCTCGTATAATCTGGTGAGCGACCACGTCCTTCAAGTTTAAGGACAATAACGCCAGCATCAATAATTTTATCAATAAAACCAATAGTACAAAGATCTTTTGGTGACATGATATATTTATTATTGACCTGCAATTCTACTCCGGTCTCTTCATCAATTACTTTGTAAGAACGTCGACAATTTTGTCTGCATGCGCCTCTATTTGCAGAAGAATTATACGTCGCAAGGCTCATATAACATTTTCCAGAAATAGCAACGCAAAGAGCCCCATGGGCAAAGATTTCAATTTCAACCAGATTTCCTTTTGGTCCTCTAATATTTTCTGAAACAATACCATCACAAATATGTTTAATTTGAGCAAGAGTTAACTCTCGGGCAAGAACAATCACGTCAGCATATTGGGAAAAAAATTGCACTGATTCCAAATTACTGACATTCTGTTGCGTTGATATGTGTATTTCAATTCCAATAGAATGTGCATAAGAAATAGCGGCCAAATCACTAGCAATAATCGCCGTGATGCCAACTTCTTTTGCTTTATCACAAATTTGTTTCATGAGTTGTATATCATGATTGTACAATACGGTATTAAGTGTCAAATACGTTTTTACTCCCGCTTCCTGACATTGCGCAACAATTTTTGGCAGGTCATCAAAAGAAAAATTGGCAGAACGAGCTCTCATGTTTAGCTGGTCAACACCAAAATAAACAGAATCAGCCCCTGCCTTGATAGCGGCAGAAAGGGCAGCAAAAGATCCTGCCGGAGACATGATTTCAATGCGTCTTTTTTTTGTCCTAGGTTGGGGAGTACTCATAAGGGTAATCTAATGGTAAAGCGGCGTTTTCTCGCACCCCACAGCGTAGCAGATGATTGCGTATGAGTCAATCCAATCCCTACTATATGGTATACGTATATAAAAAATCACCAAGGAGAATACTTAGCGATTTTTTATTCAATCTGTCTTGCAAGACACAGGGGATTGTCCGTGCGGAGAAGTACGCACGGACATGAAGATTACAGCGATCTCGGAATTCCCTCACACGAGAACAGCACTCGACCGTCCTCGTAGGTATGGCGTGCGATGAGCGTACGCGTATACCACGGGTAGTTTCCCGTTCCCGGCTTAGTCCTCACCAGAAATTGCCCGGCACCAGATTCCTGCGCAGAACGCAAGAACGCCGTGGTCAGCATTCGAGCAATCCCTTGGCGACGGTTGCGGCTGTCGACCACCAATTCTGCGAGATAGGCAGTCATGATGGTGGAGGTGTGCTCCGATTCAGGCAGCCCAAACAGGCAGCGCAGTTCATCGTACGGCAACACCACTCCCGCCACAAATCCAGTGACACGGGTAGTTTCGTCTACCGAGACCCACCAGGAAAGTTGGTCATTGTCGATCATCATGGCAGCATCGGTGTAGCTCCACTGTTCCACCCAGGGCGGTTCAGCAAAAGCCTCCTGATACAACCCAATCAGGCATTCCCGATCAGGCGTGAGACGTGTTCGAATCTTCATGATTGTTCTCCTTGAGTAGATACCATCTCATAGAGACGGTGGAAAGAACGCACTGTTCTTCCCATCAGTCACTACCAGATGGAAAAAGGATCAAAAAGGCAAAGCACTTTTAGGACACGTTTTGAGTTTGTAACAAAGCACATCTGCATATGGATATGTGGCAATAAATGCAGGATAAAATATTTCCCCATCAATCGTTGTTTGTTCAAATTCATTCAATGAAGTTAATGCCAATCCATCAATTCGGGGTTGTTTGCCATACAGCAGCAAAAGATCTTTTTGTGCAAGTCGTTGTGTTACCGCGGCATCACTCATATCACACGTATCATACTCATCAAGAAATGTGGTTAATATACGGGCAAGTTGTTGTGCCGTTTCAACAGCATCTTTTTTTCCGCATTCAATTTCCAATCCACAAGAAAAAAATTCACTTAGAGGATATTGCATTTCTGGAGTAATGCTTGGCCACACCACAATTCGATCAATCTGTGAAAATAAGCTTGCCAATTGCCAATTTTCTTTTGTGGGGTTAGTGAGAATAATAAAGGTCCCCATATCATTCTTTGCTCCATGAATATCAATGGTGTACTGGTAATTATAAGACAGAGCAATAAGTTCTGCCGCTCGTCGTTTTTCATAAAGAACATCAGATAAATTTCCAGGAGCAGATCTATTCAAATCACAATCAGTAAATCGAGTGTTTTTTGCGAGTGCACGAGGATTACCCACCACAACATCAAATGAATCACGAGGGTAATCAAGAGAATTTAGTACAGTAACGCCAATAGATTCATCGCCGTGGGTTCCGCCAATAAATAACATATTTTTTTTCATAGACAATACATAATATAAATAAAAAATCGCTGGGTAAAAGCGATTATCTCAAGTAACACAAAGATGTTCATCAAAGGGTTACCTGAGAAATATATGATGATGACAAATTGTGGTAATAGTATAAAGCATATTGTAGTAATGTATTAACACAATAAAACAAATAAATACATATGTCAAGATCCGCATGTGGATAATAAAAAACATCCGCATGAATACGGACGTATAAAAAGAGGAAAAGGAAGTGCTTAGTGCGAGGTATCAAGAGTCGCTTGGTAGCCACCTTCGCCATGGCGTAGCCAATGAGCAATACGAGTAATTGTTGCTGTGCTGACTCCCGTCTTTTCTGCAATTGTTCGATAGGCAATACCTTTGTCAATCATTTGAGCTACCTCCCATCGGCTAGAAAGAGCATCAAGTTCTTCAAGCGTGGCCACATCACGCAAAAAATTTTCCATATCTTTTTGAGACTCAATCAATAGGAGTGCTTTTGCGAATTTTTTAAATTTTGGTGTACGCCATGTTTTCATATAAAGCAATTGTACAAGAAATAACATAAACAAGAAAGCAAAACGCCAGCCGAAAAATTTTGATGATGTCTTTTCTTTAATTCAGTTTGATTCAATAGGACAAGTGGTGTGTAGATTTTTTTTCTTGAGTTGTTGCAAGAACCATTCCCGCCACCAAAAACCAAAACAACAGCGAATAATCATTTTTAATATACGGAGAATCAACAAGTCCCGTCACGAGAATACTTGTCATCGTCGCCAAAAGAAACAGAACAAGTAGATGGTTTGTATTAGTAGAGATGTCCTTTTTTTTATGTTTCATAATAAATGACAATCCCACACGATAAAACCACACCAATACCCAGACAAATCCAATCAATCCAATCAATCCGGTATTCACCCATATTGTCAAAAATAAATTATGCGGATGATGAAACACTTCAATCCATTTATCCATGCGGTACGGATAAATAACGGTTTTATACGATGCAAGTCCTGCTCCACGAATTGGATGTTCAGACAAATACTGTGTTGCCTCTGCCCACATGTCTACACGCAATTGACCAGAGCGGTTTTGTGCTAGTAATTCTTGTCGAATAGAATTGTGGGAAGGTAAAGAAAACACGCCAACAATGGCCAATAGCCCCAACACAATAACTGGCCATCGTATTTTGTTATAAAAAATAAGTAATAACCCAATTCCCGCAACCACTCCAATCAATCCGCCAGTAGATTTGGCAAAGACAATTCCCAAGAGAGAAAAAATAAACGCAAGCAAACCAACCCCTAATTTCCCATAAGAAAAGGAAGTCTTCGTTTTTGTTAGGAAGTTGGTAAAAAACATATATAAAATCAACAGCGCCGTCGGTGCTAAAAATAATCCAACACCATTAGGAAACCCATACCATCCTGTTACTCGGTAGCTGCCACCATTCTCCCAAAAATCCCATGGCACCAACCATCCCGTAAAGTGCTGAATCGTTGCCAGTATTCCCGTCGCAAGTCCAAGCAGAACGAGTGCAAAAATCAGTAATTGAAGTTGCACACTGTCATTTCGAATGATGTCGATAATCCTCTCAAAAAGTTTTCGTCTTGATTTATCGAGATCTTTCGGCTCCGCTCCGCTTTGCTCAAGATGACAAATTGTTGTGATCAATACAAAAAACAATAGCACTGGCTCCACATAAAATGCCTTCCACTCACCAACGGCCGCTCGCATATTTACCGCGGTAAATACCGAAATCGTCGCCCCCAGCAAAAATAATCCAATCGCGATAAATAACGATCGATGTTGATTGACCAACGAGGTGAGTTTGTTCCATGTTCGATGTGTTGTGTTCCATGTTTTTATAATCCAAACGCCAAACACAATAAACACCATCATTTCAAGCAGCGTCGTGGGGATTGACCCAATCGAAAAGCGAATCAAATACGTTGGCAAAAGCAAAAATAATAAACATAACCCGATCCGAAATTGGTACCAGGTTAATCCTGCAAAGAGCACAGAAAAAATAGTAATAAAAAATATATTTGGCATAGCACACAAACTATACCAAAAAACAAAAAAACAGCAACGGACAGTGCTGTTTTTTTATCCTCAACGTTCTCTATAACAGATATAAAGAAAATAATTAGTAGGGATCCTCGTTGTGCGATTTTAATCACACAACGAGGTCGGGTGGAAGACATGGTAGAAAAATTCAGCTGAGGAGAGCCAATGCTGGATATACCAAGTGGCTGATCCCAACCAGTTCGTCCGTAGTTTTTTTCGAAAGATTCCCGTTGCGGGTCATCTCATCCACGATAGTCGTGGCTAGCGTGGATGAGAGTCCTCGAGCAATTGCCGGAGAGAAATCAACCGTATTAGAAATCAAAGTCTATAATTCAGCATTTGAATCATGAGGAATTTGTGTTTTTAGTACTTTTCCAAAAAACACTGGTTCAATCAATTTATTATGTATATTTATATACATTTTGTTATCTATGAATTTACAATTTCCACTCATTATTTCACTTTTATTCTCTTTAAGACAATTTATTATTACAGTACCACCTATGCCATTTAATTTTTTCTCTTTTGCTATATCCAATATGGTTCTAGAAATAATAGAACCCTCCAAGAGGTGCTCCTGGTTTTTGCCTTTATTTGGATTTAGTTCTATTGTCGCAAGTAAAGAATCTGAAATTTCGTCTTCTGTAATTTTTCCTTGTCCTCTGGCTATATATTGACCATATTCTGCACTAGATTTATTGAATTCAAGCTTACCATTTAAGACACCAAACTCAACACAGAAAAGAAAGTAGTCTGGTAAATCATCTAGTGTTTCTTTTTGTTGGCTGATAGCTTCTCTTATAAAATCAGGTATTTGTGGATGGCTTGATTCTCTTAAGGTATCAAAGATATTTTTATTAGCCTGCATTTTCATTTTCTTATTTATAAGTTGCAAGGTCTCGTCCTCCTCCAAAGCTTTTCTAATCTCTTTTTCTTTTTTGGTATCAAATTTGTGTTCTTCTTTATATATTTTTACCATTTTAGATATTTTTTTTACATTGATTTTTCTTCCTTTTTTTGTGCCGTACCCACCAATTATAAATGCACAACTTTTACCGTATTGACCACCCGAAGATAACCATTTATCAGCTAAACTAGTAAAGTAATCTTCATTTAATTCTTGAAACAAGGATCTTATATCAGAACTGAAACCTTTACTATATAAATCATCTTTAATACTGTTTTTAACAAAATCAGCTAAGCCAACGTCACCAGCCACAGCCATAGATAATAGTACATCTTCTGGACAATGTCTATCTAAAATATGCTTACCATACAACGGTACAATTTTTATTATGTTATCAACAAACATATTTTCATCTCTTGAGTTTGTTATGGTAACTCGCGTATCGGCGGCTAAATATATTCTATCGGATAGATTGAGACCTACTATAAGAGTCATAACTTACTAAACACATTATTTACAAGTTCTTATTGCTTTTTTTCTTCAATATCAAACCAACAAAATCTTTCGGGATTATCTTTATTATTTTTGTATGCGGAAAGTTCTAAAATTTTCATGCCATATTTAGGATTCGTAAGGTCATTTGCAAAAATTATGAGAAAGTCTTCCATCGATTTCCAACAATTTTCAAACATAATCTCCGCTGTTTCAAGATTTAAAAAACGACTTAAACGTTCAATAAATCCAGGATCCTTACCAACTTTATGATCAATAATGTTGTTACGTACACCTATCATAAGCTCAATCCAAATTTTATCCTCTTTCATTGTTTCGACAAATGCAGGATCTATTTTAGGATATTTTTTTAAAAAGTTATCACATCCTTGATTGAAATTATCTTGCTTTTGAAAAATAAAGCCAATGTCATAACCCATTTTTATAGCTACATCCTGAAATCTATCTTTAAAAGCGACAACCAAATATGTATAAACGTTTTGCGCCAGCTGAATTTTTTCCTTTTCAGGAATAGCTTCATCATCCCATTTTTCACGTAAGCTTCTCAAGCTACGAAAAGCTGGCTCTAACCCATCAAACAAGACAGTCATGATAGCTTGCTGAATTGCTTCATTGTCTTTGCCTCCAAATAATCCGCTTAAAATTCTATCTTGGAAATGAAAAAGACGAGCCATGAATAATTCATTCATACCCACATCTGAAAATAGTTTTAATTTTATGCTTTCATTCATTCTATTTTTTTTTCATTTATAGATTTTTGGTTACCAAATACGATATAAAGAAGCACCTTATAATATATTACAATAATCATCCCAAAAATTGCCCCGTAAGCTAGTAACATCAAAAGTGATGTGCCTAGAAGATATAATATTGTTTGACTTGTCGAAGGCTTATAGAATGCATATTCATTTTGAAATTTTTCATCAGGTTCGAGAAATCTAAGTTTTCCTGTCGCACTTCCGCTTGGATCAAAGCTTGTGTAGGAGTCTGTGGTTACACAATTTATTTTGTTATTTTTTAAGTATCGTTTAAAATCGTCTAAAGGTATGTTTTCATATCTACCGTATACTTCTCTTATAAGAAGTTGATCAATTCCTTTGTTCATCATCAGCATTTCAATTTGATCATCAATTCTATTTGAACAATAGACATTGTCTAAGACAAATGAATCATAAGGCAGATCTTTTATATTCAGTACGTAGGGAGAGTCAGAATCACTGATTTTTTCATCTTTCTGTAACAATTCCTCTACCGAAGAAAGCTGGGTATCGATTCTTTCGTTTAGAGTTGATGTCCTTTCCCAGCGTTGAAAACCAAGCCCGTCCTTATATGAAATTATTTCATTACCAAGAATTGAAATAAATGACAGTATAAAGATGACTAGGAATAGTCTGTGCCACCATCTTTTTTTCAAATTTAAATCTTTTCTAAAAAAATTATTTTTCATAGACCTTTATCTTGCTTAGATTACTAAAAGCTTAATTTTTGAGATTATCATACCAAAAAAATAGCTTAAAATCAATCCCTTTTTGACAGCCAAATCAATCCATGATATAGTACCCTCGGTTTCGTGACAAAAGCTACAGAAAAACGAAACGAGTAAACAGTGTTTCCGCGAGGGAAAAATATTCGCGCCCCTACCCACAGGGTCGTTTTTTTATGTGTAAAATTATCTTTTGTGCCGTTGCTCATTCGTTATTTTTGGCAG
>Ga0100379_10000269_pt1 | contig 58446 bp, 58 predicted proteins | sample CryGeymeta201503_FD_80418 | JGI IMG/M metagenome (GOLD analysis project Ga0100379, IMG submission 80418) | Groundwater microbial communities from Crystal Geyser aquifers in Utah, USA - Crystal Geyser metaG 2015-03 | ecosystem: Environmental > Aquatic > Deep subsurface > Groundwater | place...
AAATCAGAACCCACAAAACTTGAGTTTTTATCATCGGCTACGATACGTTTTACAAGTTTAATAGCGGGTATATATAGCCATCGGTCGTCAGCTTTACCTGTATATTTCCAAACCATAAATGTCATTGCTCTAACATCGGCGGGCTGGTGAAAATACATATAATATTTTTGCTTATCATTATTGTTATCATTGAGACGCAGCATAGTCAGCTCACGGATACGTTCATTCCCATTTTTGCTAATGAGTTTCATTAATACTTTAGCCTGCATATCTTTGCCGGCATAGTAAAACGCCTGTTGTGATTCCTTTACGATTTCTTCTCCGGAAAGATTTTTCTGTGTCATCGATATTCCCACATTCCAAAATGTGAAAATGGTAATTAGCGACAGAATATATTTCCTCTTTTGCATAAGTATCACCTTTAGTCTTTTTTATTTTTAATAAATCTAAATCCCACCATACGCATTAGTGCCGGTAAAAGAAGCAATGTAGTTAAAGCGCTAAATGCCATCAGCAGAGCAAAGAAAGCGCCTACCGTAACATACGGTCCCAAAGTAGCGAACACTAAAGGTATGAATCCGAAAATGATAACAAAAGCATTACGTGAAATAGCCCTGGCAGTACCTCTAAATATATAATTGTTGACTGCTTCTAATTCTTTTGTCTCTTTATATTTTTGTCTAAATCGTTGAATGAAGTGAATGGCAAAATCAATTGATAAGCCAAGTGCCATTGATGAGACAACAGCGACTGGCATATCATAGTCTTTTCCTATAAAACCTAAAAGACCGTAAGAAAGAACAATGGCAAAAGTCAGGGGCATCATCGAAATAAAAGCTAAAAAAGGCGAACGGAATAAGAAAATCATTAAAATAAATACAGCTATAAATCCACCCAACACTGATTCCAACATTCCTTTTACCATCAGATCCTGCCATACTTTATTGATATAAGTAAGACCTGACCATCTGATTTTAACGCCATCGGGGGGGCTATTATTTGCTATAAATTGCTGTACTCCTTTTTCAATATTCTCCATATCCCGGTTGTCCCCGCGTTTCATTTGCACCCAAATATTAGCTTTTGTATAATCATAATTAACAAAGTTATCAAGGTCGTTTGGATTACCGGACATCAAAAAGAGAAACAACTCTTGTCCTATTTCATTTTGAGTTTGTGGAATTACACTTTGTGAACTCGTGCTACCTTTAAGAACATAATTTACTCGTTTGATAATATCCGCTACAGAAGTAGTTTTACCCACTACCGATTCACTCTCAAGATATTTTTGCAGCTTACTAATGTAATTCATTACTTTGGGTTTTTTGATGTCATTTGGTTGCTTACCTGCAAGGGTCAAGTAAGCCATGTAAGTACCGCCGAATTGTTGATTCATAATGCGGTCGGCAACTCGTATTTTTGAATTCTTGTTGAACCACTTTACAGGATTATCATTGACTATAATTTTAGTAAGACCCCATATACCTATAAGCATAAATAATAAGGCACCTATAACAATTAAACGGCTTTGTTTAAAAACAAATTGTCCTAATCTGGGAAGGAAATGAGTTAAGAGAGAATCTTTTTTGGTATTTTTTACAACTTTAGAAATTAATTTATTTTCATGAATCAGCATGATGGATGCAGGAATAAACATTACAGTTAGAATCCATGCAACCATAACACCAAATGCTACAAAAGCGCCAAATACCCTAACAGGTGGTATATCAGCCAGGGTAAGAGAAGCAAACCCGACGGCTGTAGTTATCGAAGTATAGAACATTGGTGTAAAAAGTTTATCGAAGACTTCTGTTAGAGTTTTTTTTCTGTCTTTTAATTCGGGATAACGATCGTAAAATTCACTTAGAATATGTACTGAATCTAACACGGCAATAGGCATTAAAAAAATGGGGATCATTGAACTCATTATGTGTACTGTAAAACCTAAACCGATCAATGAACCCATCCCCCATATCACACTGAACATAGCCATAATCATTGGCGGAACTATGAGAGAGCTTTTTCGAAATAGAAAGAACAACAATAAAAAGATTACCAGACCAATAAGCGGTGCTAGAATGCTCATTTGAGTAAACATCTTATAACCAAACATATCCTCGGCAACCGGCAGCCCAGCTATATAGTAATTTTGATCCTTTCCCAGCTCTTTTTGTGCAATGGATTCTATTTTTTGGGAAATACTATAACTCATATTTTTTTGACGGATAGGGATATAGATTGCGGCAGCATTTCCATTTTTAGATACAAGTTTCTCCACAAAAAGAGGATTACCAAAAACACTTGTCTTTATGACTTCAACTTCTTTGGTTGTCTGTGGTGCTGTTTCCATTATGCGGCGCACCTGCATCACGCTGTCCTCGGAAGTCACATTGTCGGTAGTAGTAAAACTGATAACATCCTCTACGATAACGCCGTCAATTTTCAGAATTTCATTAGTTATCCGTGCTATCTTACCAAGCGTTTGAGGTTGGAAGATACCGGTTTCATCGGTAATGCCCAGCACGATCATGTCCCTAATTCCAAAATCCTCCTTGAGTAGGTCATAGAAAACTCTGTCCGGTTGATCGGCTTCAAGCATATTTTCCGGATCGGTATCAATATGAGCTTTAGGGAATTGAAACAGAAACAGTCCGGTAATTATTAAAGTTAGGGCGATCACCAACTTCGGATGATCGATTGAAAAGTACGTAAGTTTTTTAAGCCTCATTTATTTTCCCTTTTGTATTAATATCGAATTGCACATTTATATTATTGTCGTTCTTATTTTGCATCTAACTTATTTTTTTACCGATAAGTAATCGAGAATGTAAATCATTTTTTATTCGTTCAAATTGTTCCTTATTTATCTCAACGCGGGTATAGCGCTTCTTTAAAATTTCCAAAGCATCTTCTTCGCGGGGAAAATAATTTTGCTGTTTACGATTATTGTTGTTGGTAATTGCGACAACTGCCCAAATTATAACTGCCAGCAGAAGCAGCCAGAAAATCCATCCGAACCACATTCCGCCCCAGCTAAATCCATTCATCATATTTAATTTCTCCTTTTTAATCTAATGATTTGATTCAAGATAGTGCTACGAAATTTCGAGCTTCGGGACAAGTTTTACAGGATTCCTTAAAGTAAATACAACAGGGCACCGTTCTAAGGCTAACTTTTCCGCTTCCTTAATTATATCTTCCGGCGCATCGCTATCCACGCGCAGGGTAACACGGACTTCTTCAATTGTCGGCACATCGCTTACCCCGAATACACGGGAGAAATTGACATCAGCTTCTACCCTGGTTGTCAGCTTCTTTAATTGGACCCCCAGCATAGCAGCCATGGTTGCGAATGTTCCGGTATAGCAGGACGCTAATCCATAAAAGCAGTAATGCATAGGTCCGGGTAATTTACCTCCGCCGCCCATAAATGTAGGGTTGTCAACTTTAAAGACTGTTTCACCGCCTTCAAATTTTATGTTTGACTGAAATTGAACATCCCCGTTTTCAAGCATCCATTCTCCTTCAACCACCTGTGTTTTTTTAGCTGCAGCTGGATCATTCTTAATTTAAGTTTCAAAAGATTGAACATTTTGTACATCAACATTATTTATTCTTTCCATTTTATATCTCCTGTTATTTTATAAAAAAACTTATCTGCCCATCATATTGCCCATCATCCAGGCTCGGGCGGCAGCCATATCAATTCTCATGCCCTTAAACTCTTCGCCTACGAACCTGTGCTTCATCATTCCTTTCATCATACCACCCATCATCTCGTTATTATTTGATGAAACGTAACCGCTTTTTAATGACTCAACATAATCAACGACAGCCCACCTTTCTTTGGATTTTAACACCTGCAGGAAAGGAGGCATTGGAGTTCCTTCAATCCCGGTTGAAATTATTCTGTACATTCTCTCCGGCGTATTGGCGCGCTTTAATGGTCTGAGGGTTAAGTCAGCAGGATGAACAGGATGCTGTTTGTAATCCATTAAAGTTTTTGACAATGGGCCGTTTCCTTTAGCATCTGTGCCGTGGCAGGAAATACAATTAGTCTGGAAAAGTTTTTTACCTTTTTCTAATAATCTAGTGTTCAAGCTAGGAGCTTTGCTTATATCGATAGGTTTTCCGGTCTTTTGATCTTTAGGCATTAACGACATTATATAAGCTGCAATGTCATGCATCTGTTCATCATTCAATTGAAGTTGAGGAAGCATTGCAGTTGTTCTGACGCCTGATTTTAAGATCGACACAATATCATTCTCAACGGGAAGTGTACCATAGGGAGTTGATTTAAATTTGATATTACCAGAAGTAAAGTCAGTCGGTTTGGTTTCCAATTGATAAGCTTCTGGTCCATCTCCTTTTCCGCCGGTGCCGTGGCAGGCAATGCAGTATCTCTCATAGATTTTTTCACCCTGTCTAATTTTTAAGTCGGTCGTTTTAATTTTCTCAACATATTTGTTTGAATTCTCAGTTCTATATCCTATTCTTACATTACCAAGGATTAATAACCATGAAGCGATAATCAAAACAATCATAACCAATCCTGCTGGTTGTTTAATTAAATTTTTCATTATTCCTCCTCAATCTTTATCAGTTAGATTCTTGTCGATGACTAATAGAATCTTTCAGCATTAAAATAGAATCGCAAATTTTTGGATTCCTCAGACTATAAACTATGTCGTTTCTTTTTTCTTTTAATTTAATAAGGGATTGTCTGCAAAGAATTTCTAATTGTTCAGTAACTTCTTCTTCGCTGATATTTAAGAGATTTGCAATTTCAGCCGCTGTTACTTCATTTTCATATATCGAACATAATATTTGTATCCTGTTAGAGTCTGAGAAAAGTTCGGCGATCAGTTTGTTTAATTCAGAGTTCATAGTTAAAAATTATTTTTCTATTTCTAATCCGGCAAACCGCCAGGAGTTAATATCATCCTGCAGTACTGTTGTTTTAAATCCCTTTTTGTTTAATATTTTTGCCGCTTCGGGAGCCATCACACAATATTTGCCCCTGCAGTAAGCTATGATCTCTTTACCCGCAGGCAAACTTTTTATTTTACTTTTTAATTCAGACATCGGAACAGAAACAGCGCCGGGCAGATGACCGTTTAAATATTCCTGTGTTGGGCGGACATCAATTATTGTAACATTATCGTTTTTAATTTTTGATCGTAATTCTTTTATTGTGATCGGCTCAAAAACATTTCTTTCTTCCAGAAATGATTTTATAACTTCTCTTAACTCGGCAACATTCTGCTCAGCAAGAGTTTGAATATTCTTCCAGCATTTTATTACATTATCATTTGCAAGGTAATATATAACGCGGACACCGTCTTTTCTGCTTTGCACTATCTTTGCGTTTTTTAAAATCTGTAAATGACGCGATGTATTGGCAAAATTCATATTTGTTTCTTTTGTTAAAGTATCAACATCTTTTTCGCCTTGTGAAAGCAGGTCAATGATTTCCAATCTCTTGGGGCTTGCAAACGCATTTATAACATTTGCCAAATGGTGGAATGTTATATCTTTAAATTCTCTGTCTGTCATATAAACACCATAATAAATTATTCAATTGAGTAATTGAATAATAATTATTTTCTTTTAATAATGCAAATTTTAGAGGTTATAATATATGATACAAAATGATTATTTTATAAAAGATCACCGCTTCTCTTAAATTCTGTTACTGAAGATGACTATAAATTTGTGTTGTTAATTCAGAGGAGTTGTTGTTGTAAACTGAGTGTAAAAATTTTTATTTGCTATATAATTGAAAACAAAATAAATCGCGCCCTTGGCTCAATCCGCCTTCGTATGGCTTCGGCGGACAGGCTGGATAGAGCATTTATCCCGCCAAGCGTGAGATCAAAGGGTTGAGAGTTCTTCCAAAGAGACTCTGCCATTGGCATTCCTTCGGAACTACGGAGTAATCCTTCCGGGCGTACTAAAAATTATTACTTTAAAGTTAGTTAATAGACTAAAATATTTTATATTTTAGTGTTACTTTAATTCTAATCATTTTAACGGAAGAAATATGTTCAAAGGCGCAGGGACAGCGATTATTACACCATTTGGCAGGGATAAAAATGTTGATTACAAATCGCTTAAGAAAATTGTAAAACACCAGATTGAAAATAAAATTGATGCTATTGTAATTCTTGGCACTACAGGCGAATCTCCCGTAATTACCAATGAAGAAAGAAAAAAAATTACAGAAACCGTTATAACAGAAGCAGCAGGGAAATGTAAAATTATTATCGGAACCGGAAGTAATAATCCGGCACACATTATTGAATTAAATAAAGTGGCAGAAGAATTTAATCCTGACGGATTATTGATCGTAAACCCTTATTACAATAAAGGCACGCAGGACAGTCTGGTAGAACATTATAAATATATTTCTGAAAAGACTTCATTAAAAATTATGCTTTATAATGTACCATCCCGAACAGGAATGAATTTATTACCGGAAACCGCTGTTCGAATCCACCAGGAGTGTCCAAATATAGTTGCAATTAAAGAAGCAAGCGGCAGCATTTCACAAATCGCTCATCTTTGTTCTATAAAACCAGATACATTAGCTGTTGTTTCAGGAAATGATGATCAGACTCTTCCTGTAATGGCTGTTGGCGGACAGGGTGTTATTTCAGTTTTTACGAATGCCTATCCTGCTGAAATGAAAAAAATAACAGATGCAATGCTAAGGAATGATCTTCCGGCAGCACAAACTTACAGTAATAAATATTTAGGCATGATGAATGCATTATTTATTGAGACAAGTCCCGCACCATTAAAATATGTAATGAATAAATTGGGATTGTGTGAAAATGTTTTCCGGGAACTACAAAATACTAACACAAACCTGCAACGAGTGTCACAAAGCGGTTCATTTTGAATTTAATGTAATTAAAATTCCAACTTCGGAACCCGTGAGCGATCAGGAGTTTAAAGCAAAAGGCCAAAATTAAGTGAAGATATATCTTAACTAATTCCCTTGAATTATATGATATAATAACCAGCCAACCATTACCTCGGCATATCCATCTGCAAAAGGCGGCCGGCCCTCGCCTTTATAATCTTCTTTCATGCGAATTCCATGTCCTGCGCCCGGAAAAATCATAATTGAAGCTTTATCATTGCCTGACTTTTTTAATCCTTCTTTCCATTTTTCTACGGCAAGTTCCGTGGGATGTTCTTTATCTTTATCACCGAACATAAGTAACACCGGAAAGTTTACCTTAGCAATATCCGGTGTAGGGTCATAGCTGACAATCCAGCTCCAATTCTGTTGATTCTCTTGTGAAGGTGTAATTTGTTTGAGTCTTTTAGCAAGCGGTTCCAGAAAGTTGCTGTCTGAAGTAAGTATATCATCGAGACATGAAATTAGTTTATCCCTGTCTTTTCCTGTCGATAAATAGTGGAAATAAAGATCAACCACTTTGAAACCATCTTTCTTCTGCGATTCTGACCAGCCAAGATCTTCAAATGCTTTTTCATAAGAAAATAATTCCGATTCTTTCGAGCTTGCTCCTCCGCCTGAAATAAGTATCATAAATCCAATTTTCCCTGACTCAGCTGCAGCCCTGGTTGCAATCCATCCTGCCTGACTTATACCCCAGAGACCTATTCTGTCGGGATCAATATCTTTCTGTGACTTTAAATAATTCACTGCTGCAAGTGCATCCCCTGCAAGGTCTTCAAGAGAGGCAGTTAACCAGGAACCAGCTGAAGAACCGGTGCCTCTTTTATCGTAAAACAAACTGGCAAACCCAAGTTTTGCAAATTCTTCTGCATATGGCTTAAAACCTGCCCTGGTCATTGGCCCCGAACCATGCAGAAAAACTATTGCCGGCACATGGCCCTGAGCTGCTTCGGGCATCATAAATGTACCCTGAAGCTCTACCGAACCATTTTTGAATACAATGTCCCTCATAGAAGTTTCTGAAGACTGCGCTATTAAATAATTACAACAAACAAAAACAAGTATTATTGTTAAGGCAGATTTACTTACATATTTGTAACATGCTGGATTTCGTTTTTCTGGTTTCAATTTTTCCTCCATCTAAAAGTTTATGCTGACATTGTTTATGGTTTTATTACTATAAACATGTTTGAAATAAAAAATTACATAATCAACTTTTTTTTATACCATAAAAATGGTTATAAGAGTGCCAGGCAATAAAAAAAGTTGCTTATCTACTTTTATGGTTTAATTTACTTCCATTACTATCTTTCCTGTGCTTTTATTTGCCTCTTCATTCTGTATTACTTTATCGGGAAGAAATTTTAGTGCGACTGTGCGGTTGAGTTTTGTGTCCTGTGCTTTATACACAACACCCATCCCTCCTTCGCCTAATTTTTCTAAAATTTTGTAGTGGAGTATTGTTTCACCAATCATAATTTTAACCTTGCTTAATGTCTTTTGTTCTCATTTCTTAATAATTTTGTTCTAATTTTTCTTTCAGTTCGGCGAACCAATTAACAATAACATTTACTTTAATTGGTTTAGACTGATCAATTGCACTTTTTAGAAGCAGGATACGACCATCCGGAGTAACTGCAAAATCCGATTGACTGCTGGTGAAATTTACTTGAACAGCATTAGACACTAACCTTCTGGAAATTACACTTAGTTCTGGTTTTAGTTCAATTTTTGCCGCCATAATTTTATCACCATCCCTATAAAATATTTCTTTATTGTCAGGCGCCCATTGTGCATAATAGCCATCATCAACAGATACCTGAATTTTATCATTGTTAACAGGGTAAGACCTGACGAACAATTTAAACTTTCCGTCAACTTCATCTGATCTGTACGAGATTAGTTTCCCATCCGGTGAGAAAGCAGGACTTCTAAGATTTGCATCCGAGTTAAATAATAGTTCAGGTTGTTTGTTGCTAGTTATATCTTTTATCCATATCTCATTATTCTTTCCAGATTTTGCAAATAAAATTTGTTTCCCTTCGGGAGACAAATTTGATATATATGGATATTCACCTAAAGATGAATTCCGGAATGAGAAAATAATAAAATGTAAAGTACTATTTCGCTATATTATAACTTGAAGACCAAGTGTTATTGTTTAAGTTAATATCGGGTAAAAGAGACTTTGGGTCTAAAATAACAGAATCTAATAATGAAGTAGAATTAATTTGGAAAGTCCATTTTGCTCTTCTATGCCAAATTTCAACGGGTAAAATCTTCTCTATTATATTTCCATTTTTTTCAACAATCTTTAACTCAACAGGCATTGCCATCTTTTCATTATTAGTAATTGTAATAACAGATCCTTCCTTAGGCTCTCCATTTACATATTGAACGGATTCTATACCCTGATCTAAATTCCAATTCTCATAAAACCATTGTTTCCAAAACCAATTTAAGTTTTCACCGCTAACAGAATTCATTGTTCTGAAAAAATCTTGTGGAGTTGGGTGTTTAAAAGCCCACCTCTTTATATATTCTCTAAATGCAAAATCAAATCTTTCTTGACCAAGCACTAACTCTCTTAAAGTATATAAACCAACAGCGGTTTTAAAGTAAGCATTATTTCCTAATCCTTTAGATTGAATTACATCAGGGTAATTCATTATTTTTTCACTAATATCGCTTAAAGTGTACTCAAGAATATTTCTAGCAGAATCTCTCCTGGATTGGTATTCACTATCATTAAAATTTCTTGTAGAATAAATATTTATAAAGGAATTAAAACCTTCGTCCTGCCACATATATCTTCTTTCGTTAGAGCCAACAATCATAGGAAACCAATTATGTCCAAATTCATGGTCGGTTACACCCCAAAGACTTCTTCCTTTTGCTCTTCTACTGCAAAAGACAATTCCGGGATACTCCATTCCTCCAACTCTTCCGGCTACATTTACAGCAACAGGGTAGGAATATGGGTACCATGTTTTAGAATTAAATTCAATTGAATATTTAACATATTCTGTTGATCTTCCCCAAGCAGAATCATCTGCAACTTCATAAGGATAAACAGACATTGCCAAACTAGTTTTATTATCAGGTAAATTCATTCTGGCTGCGTCCCAAACAAAAGCTCTTGATGCTGCCCAAGCTGCATCTCTAGTTTGAGTCATTTTAAAATGCCATTTCTTATAATCAGTAACATTAGAAACTGAATCAATAGTTTTAACTTCATCAACAGTTCTTATGTAAACTCTGTCATCACTTTTTTTAGCTTTTGCTAATCTTTCTTTTTGTATTGTTGTAAGTACTTCATCCGGATTTTGAAGTTCTCCCGATGCAACAACTATAAAATCAGATGGTGCTTCAATTGAGAAATCAAAATTACCATATTCCAAATAAAATTCACCTGCACCTAAATATGGAAGTGTGTCCCAACCTAAAACATCATCATATACATGCATCCTCGGGTACCATTGGGCAATTTCGTATATCAATCCTTTTTTAGTTTTTAAAGTTCCCATCCTATCAGACCCATATTCAGCTACAGGGAAACTATATTCAATATTAATATTAATTTTCCCACCTTTTTTCTTTAATTCTTCAGGTAGAATTATTCTCATTCTTGTATCATCAATTAAATAATTTGCATCATAATTCTTTCCTTCTATTGAAAGTGAAACGGATTGAATATCATACCCGCCTTCAAAATTTCTGTTGCCCCATCTACCTGGATCAATTGTAGTAGCAGCAGTTCCTCTAGAATGTGAGTTAAATCTGTTTTGATCTAACTGTAACCAAAGATGTGAAAGATTATCAGGACTGTTATTTGTATAACTAATAGTTACTTTACCTGAGATTAAATTTTCTTTTGGATCTAATTTTACATCAATTTTATAATCTGCACTATTTTGCCAATAGAATGGTCCTGGCATTCCGCTTCCACTCCTATATACAGTACCAGGTTCATACAAGAATGTGGGGTCAAATAATTCGTGTTGGTTATATTTTGATTGTGGGAAAATAAATGAAGATGTAATAACTATAAGAGATAGTATCTTCAAAGCTTGATTTAATTTCATTGGATTCACCTTTAAAATAATAATTAGTAAAAATTTTCCCCAGTTAATTTTTCGTTTTGGTGAAAATAAAGACAAACTGATATAAATCCAATAAAAGAATTCTAATTTGTGATAAGTGGATGTGCTTTTATAAAATTAGTCAAATTGAAGTTTTGGAAGTGGAAAAAGTGTATTAAATCTTTCTGTATCTCTTTTGTTTCTTTATTTTATAAAAAATATATGATATAAGTACAACAGAAAATCCTGCAAGAAAGATTATACCAATAAAAAATAATAATGTCGGATAAATATTCATAAGAATCTCTAATAATTAAAACCTATCTTCTGATTTCGTAATTTGATTTTGACTTCATTTTATAGAATACAAAACTAAAAATAAAAAAGAGAATAAAACAACCAACTATTACCATAAGCGTTGTTAGAACGATTGAGCTTAAAGTCATAATAAATCCTCATTTTAGAATCGTTATATAAAATCTTTTCTTATTAATACTTTCAGAAAAGAATTTTGCAATGAGAATTTATTTAATTAAAGATAGAATGTAATCTGTTTTTCGTCGAAGTATAAGAAATATTCGACAAGAGGCTATTTATACCGGAAAAAATTAAATATTTATTAGACTGCAATATCAATTAATATTTATATCTTAACCATTTTATTACTTCAGACCATTTGGGCTTTTTACCGGTTGACAATATTCCAACTCTGTATACCTTTCCTGCCAAAGTGAAAATACTGAACATAGTAAATATGTTTACTAAAATAGATATGATTATTTGCCATTGAGGCACATCAATTAAAGTTATTTTAGCCGGCATAACAATTATTGAAGCAAAAGGAAACATTGAAGCAATTAAACCGACAGAATTATTAGGATTTTGTTGAATAGCAATAGCAATAAAAAATGGAATCATTATTAACATCATAATCGGCCAAATTCCTGATTGGGCATCCTGGTCGTTATCAAAAATAGAACCTACTGTAGCAAATAAACCAAGAAATGTAATAAGCCCAACAAAGAAATTAAATAGGAAATAAAGTATCAAAGAAAGATCAATTTGTAATGCAAATTCTTCAGGCATCATAAATATTGATGTGGAGATTAATAGAATTAGTGGTGTCATCCATATAGTCATCTGAAGTAAACCGGTAATTGCTGAGCCTATTATTTTTCCTGTCATTAAATCCTGACTGTTGACAGAAGATAAAATAACTTCAACAATACGGTTATTTTTTTCTTCAACAACAGAACGCATTACCATAGTGCCCATAAAAATTAAACTAAAATAAAGTAAGAAAATTAATAGGAAGGATATTATTCTATTGCCTTTACTTTCGGCTTTGATCATTTCATCTTTTGATATTCTGAAAGTATCAAAATAAACATTAGTTCTTGCATATTTTATGTCATCTTCAGATAATTTTTTACCCGTAAAATAATTATCTGTTAATACTTGATTAAAAGAATCTCTTAACCGATTAAAAACATTTTTGTTGTTTGGATTTTTAGAATAGAATCTTAATAATTTATCTTCTGTAGACTTCTTTGGTAAATAAACAACACCAGTGATTTTTTCATCTAAAATTTTCTTTTTATTTTCCTTTATGTAGTCATTTAATCCAGTCTCGTCTTTAATTAAAAATTCTACTTTCGATAATCCTTGCTTAACCGATTCTATTTTTCCAATTTCCGTTTTTAGTTGATCAGTTAAAGTATTGTCTTCTGTAATTACAGTAATATTAAAGCTTTCATCTTTATCAACTGTCATTAAATATGTGGGGAGGGCTAATATTATTACCATAAACAACGGCACTAATAAAGTCATTATTATAAATGTTCTGCTTAGAATTTTATCTTTTAATTCTCTTTTAAGTATTGACAGCATTCTTTGATTAAACATTTTGCACCTCTTTTCCTGCTTTATTTCCTGCTAAAAGAACAAATATTTCGTGCAGGGAAATATCATTTGCATCGAATTTTTTAATATCAATTTTTTTATCTACCAGTAGTTTTAATAAATTCTGAATCTGAGAAGCATCTTTTAATCTAATTCCTGTTGTGTTACCAAAATCTTCAATACTTTCAATAATTGGATTGCCTTTTAAGAATGAGATATCTCCACTATAATTCATGCTAATATTTCTCTTTGCATATTTTGTTTTCAAGTCACTTAATTTACCGTCTAAAATAATTTTCCCATGCTCTATCATTGAAATATAATCACACATTTTTTCAGCAAAATCCATAAGGTGAGTTGAGAAGATTATTACTTTCCCTTTATCTCTTAATTCAATTATAATTTGTCTCAATAAATCTGTATTTATTGGATCAAGTCCTGAAAATGGTTCGTCTAAAACTAAGAATTCCGGGTCGTGTAAAATTGTTGCAATAAATTGTATCTTTTGTTGATTACCCTTTGATAGGTCTTGAATTTTTGTAGTTTTTCTATCGGCAAGATCAAATTTCTCCAAATATTCATTTGCACTCTTTTTAATGTCATTACCGGATTTACCTTTAACATCAGCAAAGAAAAGTAAAGTGTCTAATACAGTCATTTTTTTGTAAAGACCTCTTTCCTCCGGCAGATAACCAACTTTCTTTTTAAAATCATTATCTACGGGTTTACCATAAAAAAGAATTTCACCACTATCCGGTGTGTAAATATTCATCATCATTCTAAGTGTTGTGGTCTTTCCGGCACCATTTCTTCCAATAAGTCCAAATACAGAACCTTCTGTAATATTAAAAGTTACATCATCAACCGCCTTAATTGGACCGAATGATTTACATAATCTTTTTACTTCAAGTACATTCATAATAAACTCAATTTTAATAATTCTAATAAATTAATATCTAAATTTTTATTATTATAGTAATAAAAATTAGTAATGTTATTTTACCAACTATCTAAATATTGAAAATGAAACATAAATGCAAATTGATACTGTTCATAATAATAATATCATTTTATGGTTGTAATTCTATAGTAGACCAGTCTAAAAATTATTTAGGCAAGTGGGATGCAAAAATATTTATGCCGGGTGGCGAACTTCCTTTTATTTTTAAAATAGAATCTATAAATAATAAAATAACTGCTACTATTATTAATAATGAAGAAGAAGTTCCAATCAAAGAAATAAATTTTGAAAATGACAGTTTATTTTTATATCTGCCTGCATTTAATACCAAACTTAAATTGAAATTTGATTCCAATCTTAAAAATTTATCTGGAAATTTAATTCTACTAAAAAGTGGTGGTGTTGACCAAATAATGAAAGTTGTTGCAATTCCGCATAAAGGAAGTATTATTAAAACTAATATTGAAATTAATATCGGTGGAAAGTGGTCAGTAAATTTTATTGATGATGAAAAAATTAATACAATTGCCGTCGGTGAATTTTATCAGACAAATGATAAAGTTACCGGTACTTTTTTAACAACAACCGGTGATTACAGATATTTAAATGGATTTGTAAATAGTGATGATGTGCAGCTTTCTACATTTGACGGTGCACATGTATTTTTATTTAAAGCAAAATTAAGTAAAGATGGAAAGCTTAAAGGTGATTTTTGGTCTGGTACAAAGTGGCATGAGTCTTGGGAAGCAATACGAAATGAAAATGCATCACTGCCTGATGAAGATTCATTAACATTTATTAAAAAAGGTTATACAAAACTTAATTTTAAATTTGAAAATATTTATGGTAAAGAAGTTTCACTTAATGATGAAAAATATAAAAATAAAGTTGTACTTGTTAACCTAGCCGGAAGCTGGTGTCCAAATTGTCACGATGAAGCAAGATTCCTTTCAGAATATTATGATAAAAATAAGAACAGAGGATTAGAAATTATTGCTTTGATGTTTGAAAATTATAAAGATAAAAATAAGAATATAGGACAGATCAAAAACTTTAAAGATAAATTTAATATACAGTATGACCTCCTTTATGCCGGTATTAATGATAAGGATAAGGCATCTGAACTTTTACCAATGTTAAATAAAGTTCTCGCATTTCCAACTACGATTTATATTGATAGAAAAGGCAATGTAAGAAAAATTGCTACTGGATTTTCTGGTCCTGGTACGGGTTATCACTATATTAAATTTCAGGAAAAATTTAATAACTTTTTAAATAAATTATTAGAAGAACACTAAAAATAATCGGCTAACTATTTGAAAAGTAGAAAGTTTTAAGTATAATATGATTAAGATAAATTATAGTGAGATAATTTATCATTGATATTATAAATTAATTCTAACCTAACAAAAATATCCTGAAAATATGAATAAAAAATTTATCCAATTAATTCTTTTATTTTTATTTACATCCATAATCTATCCACAAACCATTCAGGTCACCCAACATCCTTTTTCCGGTAAAGTTGTAATGTCATTAGCAGGAGGTGGTACAATTCCATTTTCTGATTATACATCCCCAAAAATAAATTTATTTGGTGAAGGTAGTTTAGGATATTATTTTGATCTAAGGTCCAGACATACTATTGGATTACAGATTTATGGCGCTTATGGAAGTGTTGGTGGAGAAGATGGTACTTTATTCCCAAATATTTATAATTCTACAATTGCATTTTTAGGAGGCGGATTTACCTATAGCTACTTTATGTCAGGTCATTTTACTCCTTATTTATATGCTGGTATGGGATATCTTTGGTTCAACCCGAAAGATGATAAAAATTTAAAATTACCAAACTCAGCTATTAATAATGGTGATCTTGCAGAAGTAACTTATAATTTCAAAGCCGGAATAGATTATTTTATTGCAAAGAATTTGAGTTTGAATTTTAATGCCGGAATTATTTTGGGAAAGTCTGATTTAGTTGATGGTTTTATTCAAACCGATAGCAGAGATGATGCAGTTTTAACAGCATCATTAGGATTTTCTTATGCATTCCCAGGATTTGGCAAAGGTGGTATAAAAGATTCTGATGGTGACGGTGTTCCAGATGATGAAGATAAATGTCCGGGAACACCTGCTGGAACAAAAGTAACAGTTGACGGTTGTCCGATTGATGCAGATGGAGACGGTGTACCTGATCTAGTTGATAGATGTCCTAATTCACCTAAAGGAGTTTTTGTAGATTCCAACGGATGTCCTGTTGATACAGATGGTGATGGAATACCGGATTATAGAGATCAGTGTCCTAATACACCTGACGGTATTATTGTAAATATGTTTGGTTGTCCTATTGACAGAGATGGTGATGGAGTTCCGGATTATAAAGATAAATGTCCAGGTACACCTGAAGGCATTACTGTTGATAAAAATGGATGTCCTCCAGGTTATAAACCAATAGAACCTTCTTCTAAACCAATAATAACAAATCCAGTTATTACACCATCAAAACCTAGAACAGAAAAAAATTATATTCTTAAAACATATAATCCACCGGTTACTGGAAATTACAATGTTGACTATGATAAAAATGTAAAAGGAAATATTTGGTCTGATGGTTCAACATATGTTGTTCAACATTCATCATGGTTATCAAGTTACAGAGCTGGTAAAGTTTCAGAAGGATTAAAAGCAAAAGGACACAACTCATTTGTTTATAAAGTTTATATCCCAAAATTTGGGAAAACATATTATAGAGTTAGAGTTGGTTATTTTAATAGTCTTAGTGAAGCACTAAATTATGAACGAAACCTAAAGTAGAATAATAGAATTATGACTAAAATTATTCAATGGATAAATGACTTAACCGGATTTTCAAATAATACTATTGAAAAGCTTTTAAATTCAATTGCTATAATATTATTTCTTTGGATTGTAAGACTTATAGTAATAAAAATTGTTCGTAAGAAAGTATCAGACCTTCAAACAAGATATAAGTGGCAAAAAAACTCTGTCTATTTTACGGTTTTTTTTGGAATTTTATTAATTAGCAGAGTGTGGTTTCAGGGTATTCAATATTTTACTACTTATTTTGGTTTATTGAGTGCAGGTTTAGCTATTGCCCTTAAAGATGTTATTGAAAGTATGGTGGGTTGGGCATTTATACTTTGGAGAAATTTATTTACTGTCGGTGATAGAATTCAGATAGGTGACTATAAAGGTGATATAGTTGATATTAGATTGTTCAAATTTACTATTTTAGAAATTGGTAATTGGGTAGATGCTGATCAAAGTACAGGCAGATTAATGGATATACCTAATAATATGATTTTTACGCATGTGTTGGCAAATTACAGCAAAGGATTTGAATTTATTTGGAATGAAATTCCTATACTAGTTACATTTGAAAGTGACTGGAAAAAAGCAAAATCAATTTTAAATGAAATTGTTAATAAAAAAGTAGACCATTTAAGTGCATCAGCTGAAGAGAAAATAAAAAGTGCAAATAAAAAATTTCTTATTTCGTATCAAAAATTTTCACCTACTGTTTATACAAGTATTAAGGACAGTGGTGTAATGTTAACTTTAAGATATCTTATTGAACCCAGGAAAAGAAGAAATAGTGAACAATCAATAATGGAAGAAATTTTATCTGAATTTTCCAAATATGACAATATTGATTTTGCTTATCCAACACGAAGGATTTATAATAATTTAAGTGAAGCAAAAAATTTAAATAAACCATAGTTTATTTATTTTATATTTAGTTGATTGAATATCAAAAAATATTTTTTTAATAGAGGGAAAAATGAAAACAGAAGTAAAAAATCAATCTATTTTATCAGCATCTATAATAGGAATTAGTTTAATAATATCAGTAGTTCTTTTTGTAAGTGCTTGGAGATCTAATTACAATACAAATCAAGTTATAACTGTTACAGGTTCTGCAGATCTTAATATTACTTCTGATTTAGGAATTTTGCGTGGTACATTATCAGCTTTATCAGGAACGGCAATGCAGGCGTATCAAAAACTTCAGGAAGAAATGCCAATATTGCTTAAGTATTTAAATTCAAAAGGATTCCCACAAGAAGAAATAGCTTTTTCCCCAATTAATAATTATCCCAATTACCGGCTCAATTCAAATGGATATTCAACAGGTGTAATATCTAGTTATAACTACAGCCAAAGAATTGAAATATCGACAAATGATGTAAATAAAATTCACGAAATATCTTTAGAAATTGCTTCCTTAATAAATAAAGGAGTAAATTTTCAGATTGATATGCCTCAGTATTATTACACAAAATTAGATGAACTTAAAGTTGAAGTTCAGGCTTTGGCAGCAAAAAATGCAATGGTTAGAGCTGAAAAAATTGCAAGTGCCACGAATAGAGAATTAGGTCCATTACGAGATGCCAGAATGGGAGTGTTGCAAATAACTCCTGTCCTATCTACTGAAGTATCTGATTATGGAATTAATGATTTAAGCACAATTGAGAAAAAAATTACTGCTGTTGTTACAGGTGCTTTTGTAATTAAATAAAATTATTAACATAATTTAATTTGAAAAAAGAGGTTTCATCACTAGTAATTTTATTTATTATTGCTTCTTTCTATTTAATTAGTTGTACAAATATATCCTCAGAATATTTCTCAACAGGTCTTGAATTATATATTAAGGGTCAATACAAACTAGCAGAAGAATCTCTTACACTTGCAATTAATGAAGACCCTTCAAACGCACTTGCCTATAACCAAAGAGGAAAAATAAAAATTAAATTAGGCATGTTTACAGAAGCTAAAAGTGATTTCTCAAAAGCTATTATTCTTAAAAAAGATTTTATAAATGCATATTTAAACAGAGCTAAAACTAATATCATCCTATCTGAATATGACTTTGCATTAAAAGATTTGGATATAGCAAATGAAATTCATCCCAATGATATTGATGTGTTATTTAATAGAGCATATTTAAAAAGTATTATGAATGATTATGAAGGTGCAATATTTGATTATAGCGAGATAATTAGAATTGACTCAAATAATACAAAAGCTTATGTCAATCGTGGTAATTTAAAGGGAAGTTTGGAAGATCATCTTGGAGCAATTACAGATTTTACAATTGCATTGGAAATTGATTCATTAAATATTTATGCTCTTATAAATAGAGGAACAGATAAAGCAATTATTGGTGATTATAATGGTTCTATTGAAGATTTTACTTCAGCAATAAATTTAGATTCGACAGATTTAGAGGTTTATTTTTTAAGAGGTGATGCTTTTAGCATGAATCGGAATTATGATAAAGCTATTATTGATTTTACAACTATAATAAACCACGATACTTTATTAGGAAAAGCTTATTATAAAAGAGGTATAAATTATCTTGAACTTAAAAAAAATAAATTAGCTTGTAGTGATTTAACTAAGTCAGGTGAATTAGGGTATTTTCCTTCTTATGAAATTATTAATAGTGTTTGTAAAAAAAGTAAAATAAAAAAAAGGAAATAAAATTTGTTAACTATTTGTATCTAATCCTTGGTTTTTAGAAAGGTCATAATATTTTTTTGCCACATCTGATTTTAAGTTAGAAATATCATTTACAAAACCGGCTAGAATTAAATCCCCACCATACTTAAAATAATAATCCGAGAGAAGTTGAATATATTTTTGTGTTTGTTTTGAAATAACATCAAAAGAATACACAGAATTATCACCCAAAACATCTAATTGATTTTCTTCATCAGGTCGTAAGAGTTCAACATCATCTAAAGCATTAAAATCATCTATAGAATCTTCAATTTCGTGATGCATCGACCAATTTTTAGCTAGTTTAAAAAGTAAACCAATTATCTCATTTAATTTTTCTTCTCTCTTTCTTCTGAATTTTGAAATCTTATCTTCTTTCAAATAAGAATCATTTAACTCAATTTCAAAGTCTTCAAGAATTGATTTTAGATCAGGAGTTGTAGAAAAATCTTGGGCTATACTTCTAAAAACATTGTGAATGTCTTTATTGAAAGCAATATCACAGTCATTAGTAATTCCATTGTCCTGTAATCTGCTTATTAATTCTTGTCCGTTTTGAATATTTCTTCTTTCAAAATATTCTTCGGTAATGTTAAAATTATCGTAGCACTCTTCCGGACTTTCAATAAGACTAACCAGAAAATATCTGAGTTTGACTAAAGTAAGTAATATTTCACTTTGATTTGGTTGCATTATCTAATAATAGTAAAAAAAAATGGATCAATCAAAATTTACAATATATAGTACATTAATAAAAACATTTTTATTTAATATTAAGTACTTTTTATAACTTAAGCGAATATTTAATCTACTTTTTTTATCAATAAATGATAAAAAATAGAAAGATTGTTTACCCACATAAAGTCATTTCTTACAATCAATAAAAATTTCTTTATAAGACAAAGAATTCTTGAAAAACAAAGAACATTTATCTATATTTACAAGCTTAAATTGACTTAAAATTCAGTTAATTTATAGGTAATTCCTTTTAATAATGAATACCTAAATTTTTGCCGTGGTGGCGGAATTGGTAGACGCACTGGACTTAAAATCCAGTGGGAAGTTTTTCCCGTGCCGGTTCGAGTCCGGCCCTCGGTACTAAGTTCAAGGTAAAAGTGTAAAGGAAAAATTTAAAAGGAATTTTAAATTTTTACTTTTCTACTTGTTTGTCTGGGCTCTTAGCTCAGTTGGTTAGAGTGTCTGCTTGACGTGCAGAAGGTCAGAGGTTCGACTCCTCTAGAGCCCACAGTAGTTAGTCGGAGTTGTCTCCGATTTTTTTTATGAATAATAAATAAATGGATAATATAAAAATTACATTTCCGGATAAGTCAGTCAAAGAATTTGAAAAAGGAATTTCTGCTTATTCAATAGTTGAGTCAATTTCACATCACTTAGCTGAAGATACTTTGGCAGTAAAAGTGAATGATGCAATAAAAGATCTTAAGAGTAAAATTACTTCTGATTCTGAAGTCCAATTTTTAACATTTAATGACGATGAAGGTAAAGAGGTGTACTGGCACTCAACTTCTCATCTTATGGCTCATGCAATTCAAGAGATATATCCTGAGGCAAAATTTGGGGTTGGTCCTGCAATAGAAAATGGTTTTTATTATGATATTGATATCAATACATCATTGACTGAAAATGAGCTAAAAAATATTGAAAATAAAATGTTGGAGATCTCAAAAAGTAATGATGAATTTATCAGACAAGATCTTTCAAAAGAAGATGCTATTAAATTTTTCAAGAAAAAAGGTGATCAATATAAATTAGAAATTCTTTCAGAGATAGATGAAAATTCAGAAAAAGTAAGTCTCTATCACGAAGGTAGTTTTGTTGATTTATGCAGAGGCCCTCATTTACCATCAGTGAATAAAATTAAATATGTTAAGCTGCTGAATATCTCAGGCTCTTATTGGAGAGGGGACGAAAAGAATAAACAGCTTCAAAGAATTTATGGAATTTCCTTTCCTAAAAAGAAAATGCTTGATGAACATCTAATACTATTAGAAGAAGCAAAAAAAAGAGATCATAGAAAATTAGGTAAAGAATTAGAGCTGTTTTATTTTACACCAAAAGTTGGTGCAGGTCTTCCATTATGGCTGCCGAAGGGTACGATATTAAGAGAAACTTTAGAGTGTTTTTTAAAAGATGAACAAATCAAAAGAGGTTACCATCCGGTAATTACACCACATATTGGTAATATTGAATTATATAAAACAAGTGGACACTATCCTTATTATAAAGAAAGCCAATTTCCAACATTAAAATTTGAAGGAAGTTCGGAAGAATATTTATTAAAACCAATGAATTGTCCTCATCATTTTCAAATTTATTCTTCAAAGATGAGGAGTTACAGAGATTTACCCTTACGCCTTGCTGAGTTTGGTACTGTTTACAGATATGAACAATCCGGTGAGTTAAATGGTTTAACACGAGTTCGTTCATTTGCTGTGGATGATTCACATATGTTCGTTCGTCAAGACCAATTAAAGGATGAACTTTGTAGTGTAATTGATCTTATTAAAACTGTATTCTTTGCAGTTGGTTTTGCTGATTTTACTACACAACTTTCTTACAGAGATGAAAATGAAGAAAAGTATGGAGGTGATATAAAACTATGGGAAAGAGCTCAAGAAGAGATTAAAATTGCTGCTGATGAAATGAAATTAAATTATAAAATTGTTAAAGGTGAAGCAGCTTTTTACGGACCTAAAATAGATTTTATGGTTAAAGATGTTCTTGGAAGAAAATGGCAACTCGGAACAGTTCAAATTGATTATGTTATGCCGGAAAGATTTGAACTTGAATATGTAGGAAGTGATGGACAAAAACACAGACCGGTTGTTATTCACAGAGCACCTTTTGGTTCTCTTGAAAGATTTATTGGTGTTTTGATAGAACATTTTGGTGGAAATTTTCCTACATGGCTTGCACCTGTGCAAGTTGCCGTTATTCCTGTATCACAAAACTTTACTGATTATGCTAAAAAAGTTGTAAATTCCTTAATGGAAAATGGAATCAGAGTAGAATTTGATGAAAGGAATGAAAAAATTGGTTATAAAATTAGAGAAAGTGAAACTCAAAAAATTCCATATATGTTAATTATTGGTGAAAAGGAACAAACTGCTGGAAATATATCAGTAAGAAAACATAAAGAAGGTGATAAAGGTTCTTTGTCAATAAATGAATTTATTGATAATATTACAGAGGAAATTAAAAATAAATCTATTAACTAAAAGAGAGGTCGTAAATCGCAAATAATAATTCTGAAAAAGTTAATGAAGAAATTACTTCAAAACAAGTAAGAGTAATTGATATAGACGGAAAACAATTAGGAGTTATGCTAATTGAAGCAGCATTAAATAAAGCTTTTGAAAGAGGACAAGATTTAGTAGAAATTGCACCTCAGGCAGAACCGCCGGTTTGTAAAATAATAAATTATGGAAAGTTCAAATATGAACAACAAAAAAGAGATAAATTACAAAAAAAGAATCAAGTTATTGCAGTTTTAAAAGAAATTAGACTTCATCCAAATACTGATGTTCATGATTTTGAATTTAAAGCAAAACATGCTTTAAATTTTTTAGAAGAAGGTAATAAAGTCAAAGTATCAGTTATGTTCAAAGGAAGGGAAATGGCTTATCAGGATAAAGGTATAGAGCTTCTGGAAAGATTTGTAGAGAAAGTTGAAGAAGTTGGTAAAGTTGAATCAGAAGCTAAAATGGAAGGAAGAAATTTGAACTTAATATTGGTACCAATTAAAATAAAAAGTAAAAAGAAAAAAATAGGAATAAATCATGCCAAAAATGAAAAGTAATCGTGGAGCAAATAAAAGTTTTAGAAAAACTGCTTCAGGAAGAATAAAAAGAAAAAAAGCTTTTACAAGTCATATATTGACTTCTAAATCAACTAAGAGAAAGCGTCAATTACGCCACGCTACTCTTGTTTCATCATCAGAGGAAAAGCGCGTAAGAACTATGCTACAATAAGATAAAGGATTAATTTTATGCCTCGTGCTAAAAATAAAGTTGCTTCTCACAAGAGAAGGAAAAAGATTTTAAAGCTTGCGAAAGGTTACTGGGGAGCAAGAAGTAAAGTCTATACAGTTGCAAAGAACCATGTTGAAAAAGGATTGGTTCATGCATACAGAGATAGAAGGTTAAAGAAAAGAACATTCCGCAGTTTATGGATTATTAGAATTAATGCAGCTGCAAGATTAAATAGTACTACTTATTCCAGACTAATACATGCTTTAAGTGTAAAAGGAATAAATATTAACAGAAAAGTTCTAGCTAGTTTAGCATTAGATAATTCACAAGCTTTTACTGAATTGGTTAATTTTACTAAAAATTAATTTATGCCCCCTCATTTATAATTTGGGGGCATTATTTTAAATATTTTATGGATTAGGATCTAAAATGCTTCAAGAAAAAATTAAGCTGATTAATAAGGATTTTTCTTTTGAAATTAAAAGTATTAAAGATGCTAAACAACTTGATGATTTAAGAGTTAAATACTTTAGTAAAAATGGTTTAGTCCCATCTTTGTTTGCTTTACTTAAAGAAGCTACATCAAAAGAAAAACCTCTTTTGGGTAAAATATTAAACGAATTTAGAACTGATTTGCAGAATCAGTTTGATAATGTCAATTCTCAACTAAATGATATAAAAAACACCAATCTTAATAAATTAGATTTAACTCTTCCTGGAGTAATAAGTAATATTGGGAGCAAGCACATTTTAACCCAAACTTTAGACGAAATTAAATTCATTTTTAAAGGAATGGGATTTTCTGTTCACGAAGGACCTGAACTAGAATCTGATTATAATAATTTTGAAGCATTAAATTTTGCACAAGATCATCCTGCCAGAGATATGCAGGATACTTTTTTTGTTAGTGATGATTTTGTTTTGCGTACACACACTTCACCTGTTCAAATAAGATTAATGAAAAAACAAAAACCTCCCGTAAGAGCTATAATGCCGGGTAGAGTTTATAGGAACGAAGCAGTTAGTTCAAGAAGTTATTGTATGTTCCATCAGGTAGAAGGTTTATATGTAGATACTGATGTAACTTTTGCTGAATTAAAAGGAACATTAGCTTCCTTTGCTAAACAATTTTACGGAGATGATTTGAAATTTCGTTTCAGACCAAGTTTTTTTCCTTTTACTGAGCCAAGCGCAGAAATGGATATCACTTGTTTCATTTGTAAAGGTGATGGATGTAAAATTTGCAAACAATCCGGTTGGCTAGAAATTTTGGGCTGTGGTATGGTTGATCCAAATGTGTTTGATAATGTTGGATATGATAATGAAAAATATACAGGGTATGCATTCGGAATGGGAATTGAAAGAATTGCCATGCTTAAATTTGGTATTACTGATATAAGAGTTTTCTTTGAAAATGATTATAGATTTTTGAAACAGTTTTAATTTTTGGAGATTATTGTTTGAAGATTTCACTTAATTGGTTAAAAGAATATGTTGATATAGGGAATTTACCTGTGCCGGAACTAATATCTTTGTTAACCATGTCTGGATTAGAAGTAGAAGATTATAAAGATCAAAATGAAATTTATAAAGATTTTATTGTTGGTTTTGTAAAGGATAAGAAAAAACATCCAAATGCTGACAGACTTTCCCTTTGCACAGTATATAATGGCAAAGAAGATTTACAAGTAGTTTGTGGAGCGCCTAATGTTGACAAAGGTCAAAAAATAATTTTTGCACCAGTCGGTTCAACAATTCCTAAAGGGAACTTTGTATTAAAAAAAGCAAAGATTAGAGGAACAGAATCTTGCGGAATGATTTGCAGTGAAGATGAATTAGGGTTGGGCGATAATCACGATGGCATTTTGGTATTGGATAGTTCATTAGTAGAAGGTACTCCCATTTGTGATGCATTAAATCTAAATGATGTATTAATTGAAATAGCAATTACTCCAAACCGACCCGATGCACTTTCACATATTGGTGTAGCAAGAGATATTAGTGCGTTACTTGGCAAAGAATTAAAAATTCCAAAAGTAAAAAGCTCAAAAAGTATTTCCAAATTAGCTGAAATAGAAATTGAAGATAAGTTAAACTGTCCAAGGTATTCTGCAAAAATTGTAAAAAATGTTAAAATAAATGAATCACCTGCTTGGTTAAAAAACAAAATTAAAAATATTGGATTAAGACCTATAAATAATATTGTTGATGTGACCAATTTTGTTATGCACGAAGTAGGTCAACCATTACATGCTTTTGATTTAAACAATTTATCCAAAAAAAAAATTATTGTAAAAAGTACAAAAGAAATTTCTACATTTAAAACATTAGATTCGAAAGATAGAAAATTACCAAAAGATACTTTGATGATATGCGATGGAGAAAAACCTATTGCTATTGCTGGAGTAATGGGTGGAGAAAATTCTGAAATTAATCTAGAAACAAAGGACATATTAATTGAAAGTGCTTATTTCAATCCATCTTCAAAAAGAAAAACTTCTAAAGCACTGGCACTAAATACAGATGCATCTTACAGATTTGAAAGAGGAACAAATCCTAATATTACAGATTTTGCTGCTATTAGAGCTGCCGAACTAATTGCAGAAGTTTCTGGTGGTAAGATTGAAGAAGGAATAATTGATAATTATCCAAATAAGATTGAACCTAAAAAATTAACTGTTCGTTTTACAAGAATATCAAAATTATTGGGTTTTGGAATAGATAAAGAAAAAATAAAAAATATTCTTTCTGCATTAGAATTAAATATTATAAAAGAAGATAAAGATAACCTAATTGTAACTGTTCCTACTTTTAGACCTGATATTGAAAGGGAAGTTGATATAATTGAAGAAATAGCAAGAATAAATGGTTATGAAAACATTCCAACAATATCAAAAATATCTATTACTCTTGATAAAAAAACAGATGAAACAACTTTTACGGAATTAATTAAAAGCGTTGCCAATAGTTTGGGCTTTTATGAAATGATAAATAACCCGCTTTTGAGCAAAGAAAAAGCAATGGTAATAGGAGACCCAATTATTGTTAAAAATCCACAAAATCTGGATATGGAGTATTTGAGAACTTCTTTAATCCAAGGTGGACTTAAAGTAGTTTCACATAATATTAAATTTGGAGAAAAAGATTTACAACTATATGAAGTTGGAAATGTCTTTAATAAAACCAAAAAAAATATAAAATCATTTGACGATTTTACTGAAAAAAGTAAACTTTTATTTATAGTTACTGGTAAATCTACTAAAAAGGAATGGAATGTTAATGAAAGTGGATATGATTTTTATAAATTAAAGGGTTTCTTAAATAGTTTTGAAAGAAAAATTTTTCTTGACAATGTTTTAAATGATTCCTATAATGCACATGAAAGTAATTTTTACGATAATTATTTTCAAAAAAATTATAAAGGTAAAAAAATTGGAGAAGGAGGAAAGTTAAATAAAAAAATACTGGAACAATTTGATATCTCGCAAGATGTTTTTTTGTTTGAGTATGATCTGGAATATTTAAAAGATATAGCTCCGGATAAAAAATATTATATTGAACCATTAAAATTTCCTAAAATATATAGAGATTTTGCTTTTATATTTGATAAGGAAATTATATATAATTCAGTAATTGAATTTATAAGTAAAAATAGTTCTGAATTATCAAAATCTGTTCGTATATTTGATTTGTTCGAAAACGAATCATTAGGGAAAAATAAAAAAAGTTTGGCGTTTGCATTGGAATATTATTCAAAAGACAGAACGCTGACTGAAGAAGAAGTTGAAAAAGATTTCCGCAGTATTATTGCTGCAGTAACTAAAAAATTTGATGCACAATTAAGAGGAAACTAATTGTCAGAATATTCAAAATCAGAAACTTTATTAAATGACTTGAACTCAATAGAAACCCAGGTTTCTATTCTTGTTTCAAATTGTAGTGACCTTACTACTAGAAATTCAGATATTGAAAAGAAATTAGATAGTGCACAAAAGTTAATTTCAGATTTAAACCAAAAGATTAAAAATCTTGAGTTGGAATTATCTGAAATTAAAAAAGAAAAAGATAATAGGTCCTTGTTTAATTCAATTTCACAAACAGAAAGAGCAAATTTAAAAAATAAATTACAGAATTTGCTTACAAGGATTGATTATCATATTAGTTCTTAATTTAATTATTAAGGATTATTGAAGGATTAGATATTTATGGCAGATAAAAAGAAGCTAAAAGTAAAAATATTTGATACGGAATATTCTCTCTTAGTAGAAAACGAAGATATAGCCAAAGAACTAGCTATTTATGTAAATAAGGTCATGGAAGAAACAAAAGAAGAACTTCCTGATCAACCGGCACAAACAATTGCAATTATTGCTTGTTTAAATATTGCTTATGATTTGTTCCTTGAGAAAAATAAAAATCGAGAATTCCTTATCCAAGCTTCTGACATAGTAAAGAAAATAAAATTAAACCTTTACGAACCCGAAATATCCAACCCATCATAATCTTATCCGCTCTGTCAGTCCTTAATATATGAAAAACTAACTTTCATACATAGGGAGTTTGACTTACGGCGTCTATTGCAGGCCTCAACTTTCATTTATTTGAAAGATTACATTTTTATGTAACAGTGGAAGCAAAAAGCGTTCGAGCTGATTCCCACATTGACTTAATAGGGTTTTTCCTTATTAAAATTGACTGGCAGAAGCGGAATTTAAAAAATATATGGAGGTAAATATGGCAATTACAGAGAATCTGGTGTTTATGATAGGGGCATTGGTTGTAATAATTTTATTATTCTTTTATTTGGGGTGGTTACTTAATTCAAAAGTTGGTAAAAGAAGTATTTCAACTGCAGAAGAAAAAGCAAAACAAATTTTAAATGATGCTGATAAAGAAGCTAATAATCTTAAAAGAGAAAAACTTTTAGAAGTTAAAGATGAATGGTACAAAAAGAAAAGTGAATTTGATAAAGAGGTTGTAAATAAAAGGAATAAATTCTCTACTCTTGAAAAACAATTTAGTAGTAGAGAAGAAAATATCGAGAAAAAATTTGACCTTGTTCTAAAGAAAGAAAAAGAAGCCAAAGATTTTGAAAAGCAATTACAAAATCAAAAAGTTGAAATTGAAAAAAGAATTGAAACTATTAAAAAATTAGAAAATGAGCAGAATGAAAAGCTAGAAAAAATAGCAGGACTAAGTAAAGATGAAGCTAAATCTATGCTTGTTGAAAACTTAATTAAAGATGCAAAAATTGATGCTTTTCAAACTATAAAAGAGTTACACGAACAAGCTAAGAACGAAGCAAAGAGAGATGCTCAAAAAATAATTGTTCAAGCAATACAAAGAACAGCGGCTGACCATTCGATAGAGACTACAGTTTCTGTTGTCCAAATTCAAAGCGATGACATGAAAGGCAGAATAATTGGGAAAGAAGGAAGAAATATTAGAGCTTTTGAAGCAGCAACTGGTGTGGATGTTATTGTTGATGATACACCTGAGGCAGTTATACTTTCTTCATTCGATCAATTCAGGAGAGAAGTAGCAAGAGTATCATTAGAAAGATTAATTGCTGACGGTAGAATTCATCCAACTAGAATTGAAGAGGTTGTAGAAAAAGTTAAAGCTGAATTGGAAGAAGAATTAGTTAGAGATGGAGAAAATACTGTTCTTCAATTGGGTTTGCATAACATGCATCCAGAATTAACAAAACATATCGGCAGGATGAGATACCGTTCAAGTTACGGACAAAACTTATTGCAACACAGTGTTGAAGTCGCTTATTTAACAGGCATTATGGCTGCTGAAATTGGATTGGATGTAAATCTAGCTAAACGAGCAGGTTTATTACACGATATTGGTAAAACTGTTGATAAAAGTATTGAAGGTCCTCACGCATTAATCGGATATGATCTTACTAAAAAATATAAAGAGAATCCAATTGTTTCTAATGCAGTTGGTTCTCATCACGAAGATATAGAAATGGAACACCCAATTGCGCCTTTGGTTCAAGCAGCTGATGCTATTAGCGGTGCAAGGCCAGGTGCAAGACGCGAACCTTTAGAAGGTTATGTAAAAAGACTAGAAACATTGGAAGAATTGGCAAAATCATTTGACGGTGTTGCTAAAACATATGCAATCCAAGCTGGAAGGGAGGTAAGAGTAGTTGTTGAACAAGATAAAGTTGACGATACACTTGCAGATAAATTAGCACACGATATTGCAGATAAAATACAAGAAGAGATGGAATATCCTGGCCAAATAAAAGTAACTGTAATAAGAGAAGTAAGAAAAGTTAGTTATGCCAAATAATTTTCTTAAAATAGGCATAACAGGTAATATTGGTTCAGGTAAATCTACTTTTAGTAGTTATTTGTTATCCAAAGGATTCAAAGTATTTAACGCTGATGATATTGCTAAAGATATATTATCAAATGATAAGGATGTAAAAAAAAGAATCATCCAAGAATTTGGTGAAGAAACTTTTACAGGTAATTCATTAAATAAAAAATATCTTGCAGACAAAATATTTTCTGATCCTCAAAAGGTACTACTCATAAATTCCATATTACATCCCAAAGTTTTTGAAAAGCTAGAAGAGCAATTCAATTCTATTAATACAAACGATAAAATTGTTTTTGTGGAAACAGCACTAATTTATGAAGCTGAAATGGAAGTCTTTTTTGATTTTGTTGTACTGATATCTTCTGAATTAGAAAACAGATTTAAGAGGAAAGAAAAAAGTAAGAGATATACTTTTGAAGATTTTAATAATAGAGAACAAAATCAAATTAAGGAAGAAGAGAAAAGCAAAAGAGCAGATTTTGAATTTAAAAATAACGGCAGTTTAAAAGAACTTGAACAAAAAGCTGAACTTTTATTAACAATGCTAAAGGGGATTTCCAATTAAAATGAATTTTATTGCGATCCAGGGAGAGAAAGGTTCATATAGTGAAATTGCTGCAAAAAATTATTTTGGAAAGAAAATAAAAATATCAGCTTCTTACTCTTTCAAAGAAGTTTTTGATAAAGTTAAAAAGAGAAAAGTTAGTTTCGGTTTAATTCCTATAGAAAATTCTATTTATGGTAGTATCTTAGATTCTTTTGATTTGCTTCAAAAGAATTCTATCAAAATTGTTGGAGAGATAAATTTACAAATAAGCCATTATTTGCTTTCCAATAAAAAATATAAACTAACTCAGATAAAAAATATTTATTCTCATCCACAGGCATTGGCTCAATGTTCTTGTCTATTAAATTCATTAAAAAAAATAAAAATAGTACCAAGCTATGATACAGCAGGTTCAGCAAAAAAACTCAAATTAGAAAAAGAAGATAATGCAGCTGTGATTGCCAGTAAAGAATCAGCTAAAATTTATGGATTAAAAATTATAAAACCTAAAATTCAAAATAATAAGAAAAATTTTACAAGGTTTTTAGTGATTGCAAATAAACCACAAATTTCAAAAATTAAAAATCCCAAATCATCGATCAGTATTGAATTGAAAAGTATTCCAGGTGCTTTATTCAAAACATTAAGTGTTTTTGCATTAAGGGATATTGATCTGGTTAAAATAGAATCTAGACCTCTACCAGATAAACCATTTCAATATTTATTTTATATAGACTTTATTGGAAACCTAAAAGATTTAAAGATTAAACAAGCAATAAATCATCTCAAAGAAGTTTCTACTAATATAAAATTGTATGGTTCATATGAATTTGGAAAATTTATCACTAATTAGTAAAATTAAATTCTTTTGATAAAATAACTAGTAAATTTAATTTTAGTTTATAAACTAAAGGAGAAAAAAACTGAATCCGTTTAATGAAATAATTGTAAAAATTGTACAATTGATGCCTAAAAAATTAGTATGGAAATTTTCCAAAAAATATATTGCCGGAGAAACTTTACAAGATGCAGTCAGCTTAGTAAAAAATCTAAATAGCATAGGAATTCTTGCAACAATTGATGTTCTGGGGGAAGCTGTCACCAATAAAAGTGAAGCAATTGAATCAAAAGTTGAAGCAAGTAAAGTAATTGATAAAATTATAATTGAGAATTTAAATGCAAATCTTTCTATTAAACCAACTCAAATGGGATTGAGCATTGATAGTGATTTTGCCTACGAGCAAATTTCTGAATTAGTAGGAAAATTGGTAAAGGTAAATAATTTCCTTCGTTTGGATATGGAAGATTCACCTTATACAACTTTGACTATAGATTTATTAAAAAAATTAAGAGAAAAATATAATCAAGATTCTGTTGGGATTGTTATCCAATCTTATTTAAAAAGAAGTTTAGGTGATGTGAAAGAACTGAATAAAATTAATACAAATTATAGATTGTGTAAGGGAATTTATGTTGAGCCTTCTGAAATTGCATATAAAGAAAAAGATATTATTAGAAATAATTATTTGACACTTCTGGAGGAAATGATAAAATCAGGTAATTATGTTGGCATAGCTACACACGATGAATATCTTATAGATGAAGCTTATAAATTAATTGATAAATATAAATTAGGTGAAGATAAATTTGAATTTCAAATGTTATTAGGTGTAAGAGAAGATTTAAGAGATAAGATTTTAAAAGACGGATATAAAATAAGAATTTATGTTCCTTATGGAGTTCATTGGTATAAATATTCTATTAGAAGACTAAAAGAAAACCCAGCAATTGCCGGTTATATTTTTAAGAATTTATTTTCGTTTAAATAATGAATGTATTAGGAATAGAAAGTTCATGCGATGAAACTTCAATCGCTATATTATCCAATAATAAAATTCTATCAAATTTAATTTCTTCACAAGACTTTCATAAAGAATATGGTGGTGTTGTACCTGAACTTTCAAGCCGTGCACATCTACAAATAATTTCCCCACTAGTAAAAAAAGCTTTAAAAGAATCTAAATTAAAATTACAAGATATAGATCTTATCTGTGCAACAGCCGGTCCTGGCCTAATTGGTGCATTGCTTGTCGGATTTACTTTTGCAAAAGGTTTATCACTTTCACTAGAAAAACCGTTTATTCCAGTGAATCATATTGAAGGTCATATTTTTTCCGGATTTTTAATGGAAGAAAAACCAGATTTTCCTTATTTAGCTTTAGTTGTCTCAGGAGGGCACACTTTACTTTTATTGGTTAATAGTTTTACTGAAATAATAAAATTAGGCTCAACTATAGATGATGCAGCAGGGGAAGCATTTGATAAAGTCGCAAAAATGCTTTCATTAGAGTACCCTGGTGGAGCAAATATTCAGGTTCTAGCTTCTAAAACAAAATGGACAGACATTACATTTCCGATTGCGGTTTTAAAAGGAGAATATGATTTTTCTTTTAGTGGTGTTAAAACTTCAGTGTTACGGTTTATTCAAAAAAAATCTGTCGATGAAAATTTGAAAAATAATATTGCCTTTGCTTTTCAAAATGCAATTACAAGTGCACTAATTAAGAATACAGAAAAAGCTTTGAAAGAATATGAGGTAAATTCAATTTCTTTAGTTGGTGGTGTTGCAGCAAATATAAATTTAAGAAAAGCAGTTATAAATTTGGGAGAGAAATATAAGCTAAAATCAATAATCCCAAAATTAGAATATTGCGGAGATAATGCAGCAATGATCGCCTATAGGGGAATGACATTGTTTAACGAAGGTAAAAGGTATGACTTAAATAGTAAACCTTTTCCTTACCTTAAAAAAGATGAATTTAAATCATGAATTTTTAATTATTTTTTATAAGAAATTTATAAATTGCATTATAATCCTAATATTTTTAACCGTCTAAATTATTAAATATGATTAATGAATGACAAAGAATATAAAATTTTATTAAAAGATCTAACTTTATTAAATAAAGATGAGAAGGAAGAACTTCTTTTTAGACTTAGAAAAGAAATGGATATTTTAGATGAAAAATTGACAAAATTATTGAGTGAGAGAACCGGATACTCACTTATGGTTGGTAGAGTTAAAAGATCTTTAAATCTTCCTACTTACAGCCCGGAAAGAGAAAGAGAAATTAGTAAAAAGATAAATAAATTTATTGAAAAGCCATTAAATGAATCTGCATTGAAACGCATTTATGAAAGAATATTAGATGAATCTAGAGCAGTTCAAAAAAATGATACTACGGAAAAATAATATTGGTCAGTAAAATTTTTAATAAATATTTAGAAAAACTAATTACTTTATTTAATAAAAAAGAAGTAGTTATTGTGACTAGTGTTTTCCTAATCATTTGGATGACACTTTACCTAATACTTTTCACTCCAAATTATTATAGCAAAAACTCTCCACTCACATTTGAAATTAAAAAAGGTGAACCTTTGAGTAGTATAATTGACAGATTATATGATGAAGGTATTATTCCAAGCAAAAGACATATGTATTTAGCTTCATATATTTACATAGCGCAGAATAATTTAAGAGCAGCGCGGTTTCATATACCTAACGGATTAAGTTATTTAGACCTTGTTGATTTATTCACAAATGGTAATGCAGATTTTTTAAGAGAAGTGAGCTTAAGAGATGGATTATCGATAAAGTGGATGGCATATGTACTTAAAAATAAAATATTTATGGATTCAACATCATTTGTAAATTTAAGCCAAGATAAACAGTTTGTACATAGCCTGGGCTTAAAAAGAAATACATTTGAAGGATTCTTAATGCCAGGTAAATATGAATTTTATGAAAGGAGTAGCGCAAAAGAGATAATAAAATCTCTTTATAATTCCTTCAATAAATTTATGAATGATTCCCTTTGGGAGCAGACCATTAAAACGGGTTATTCTTTTGAAGAAATTGTTACTTTAGCATCAATTGTAAAAGGAGAAACAAATTATAAAGAAGAAATGCCTAGTATAGCTAGTGTTTATTTTAACAGGCTTAGAATTGGAATGAAACTTCAAGCTGACCCAACTATACAATATTTGCAAACTAACGGCTGGAAAAGATTATTATTTGATGATCTAAAAATTAAATCTCCTTACAATACATATCTTTATGCAGGTTTACCACCGGGTCCTATAAATAATCCAGGGAAAACAGCAATACTTTCAGTACTTTATCCAGAGAAAACAAAATATTTATACTTTGTTGCAAATGGCGAAGGGCAGCATAATTTTGCAACAAATTATAATCAGCATTTGAATAATGTAAATAAATTTAGAAGATGGTTGAAAGAACAAAAACGAAAACAAAAGTAAAAATCTTAATCCCATTTATTAGCTTGCTTTTGATTTCAGGATGTGCAAATCAACTCCCACCGGGAGGTGGAGAGGTTGATACTACTCCGCCAAAAATTGAGGAATTTTATCCTGCAAACGGTTCAATAAACTTTAATGATGATTTTATTAGTTTTGATTTTTCAGAATATGTAGATAAAAATTCTTTTAAAGATGCTGTATTTATTTCTCCACAAATAAATGGAGAATTAAAATATAACTGGAGTGGAACAAATGTTTCAATTGAATTCCCTGAAAAATTAAAAACCAAAACAACTTATGTAGTTACTATAGGAACAGATGCAGCTGATGTACATAACAGAAATAAAATGGCACAATCTTTTACATTAACTTTTTCTACAGGAAATGAAATTGATAAAAGGTCAATTACAGGAAAAGTTTATGATTCTAATCCATCCGGTGTAATGATTTTTGCTTACAAAATTACTGATAATGAAATTGATCCAGAAAAAATTAAACCCTATTATGTAACTCAAACAGGAAATGACGGTTCATACAAATTAGAAGGAATTACAAAAGGGATTTTTAGATTATTTGCAGTAAGAGATAAATTCAAAGATTTTTTATTTCAGCCCAAACAAGATGACATAGGAATAAGTTCATCTGAAATCTATTTCGATAAAAATGACACTACTGTAAATAATATGAATTTTAAACTAATAAATTTTGATAAAGATCCGCCAAGATTATTGAAAGCTATTATGACAGACGAACATCATTTGCTAGTAGAATTTACTGAAGCTCTTTCGCCGTCATCCATAAAATCTGAGAATTTTTATATAATTGATTCTACTCTAAATGAGGAGCTGTTACTTAAAAGTATATATGCAAAAGATTCTAAGAATAAAATAGTTCTGATAAATGAAAATAAAATAGATGGCAATTCAAATCTATTTTTTATTGCAAAAAATATTGAAGATCAAAAAGGGAATATAACGACTGAAGATGCTGTCAATCTGATTTACAGTAACAGAACAGATACTACAAAACCAAAATTAGTTTCTGTTGAACCTCCAAATGGAAATGATAACTCAGATTTTTCCGGACAGGAATTTAAATTTTATTTCTCAGATTATTTTGACACGACTTTAGCTAAAGAAGGAATTAAATTTGTTAACTCTGAAAATCTAAACATCCCATTTAAAATGAAATATTCGGATAATGCTTCATTTAAGATAATTCCTTCCAATGATCTTTTACCAGTGAAAGATTATAAAGTAATTCTAGATTTGAACAAATTTAAAAATCAAAATGGCACGGCAGCTGACTCAAATTATGTATATAATTTTACAACAATGAATGGGCTAAACTTTTCAGGCATAACAGGCGAGGTTAAAAACATTGAAACTGATTTTCCCATTCATATAATTATAGAAGGTGTTGGTTATAATAAATTATATAAACAGCTTTTAAGCAATAACAAAAAATTTGTTTTTAATAGAGTATTAGCTGGAAAATATAATTTATGGTGTTTTATTGATAGTGACAAAAATGAAGAGTATACTTTTGGTAGTTTCCTTCCTTATAAATCCGCAGAACAGTTTATTTATTTAAATTCAGTGCTAGAGTTGAAACCCCGTTGGATGCAAACTGATATAATATTAGAACCTAAAAATTGAATTAACTTCTTAATTTATTATTTATGGATCCAGTAATTTCATCACAAGAGTTCTTAACTTCCTCAAAAATGATCTCTATTCTTTTTAAGTATTCATTTCCAATAGTTTGATTAGATAGGGAAGTACAATTGATAAGCACATTTAAGAAAGCTCCTTGATTAGCAGCATTTATAAGTGCTGTGGCAACTCCAACATCCGAAAGTGAATTTTGATTACCTTTTTCTGCAACTGTTTTTATAAATGGTAAAATTAATCTGCATGTATTGATAACTTCTGTCGGAATTTCTGCTGCACCAAAAGTAACTTCATCAATTTTTTTACTTCTTATATCTTTTTCATCTTCAGTTTCTTTAGGTAATTTGAATGCATCCATAACTTTATCAAATGCTTCGTTGTCTTTATCTGCTAAATCAGAAAATTTGTTTTTAATTTTTTCTAATTGATTTTTTAATTCAATCATTTCAGATTCCACTTCAAAATATTTCTTTTTACCAATGGTAAGATTGCAAACCATAATAGCAAGACTAGATGCCAAGGTTCCACAAAAAGCAGAAACATTCCCTCCGCCTGGTGTTGGTGATTTTGAAGATAATGATTCTAAATATTCATTTAATGTTTGGTTGTAATTCATTATTATTCTCTTATTAGTTGTTAATTGTACATTGATAATTGCTAAATCATATATTCAATAATTTTATTTTCTTTTTTAAACGGAGTTACACTATTTAGACCAAGATTATCAATAGCCAAATCTACAAATTGATCTTCATTTATGTTTTCATTGTTTGCATAAAACTTACCTGCTGAAAGTATCGCTTCCAATGGAACAAGCCCAACAACTTCACTTCCTTTTACTTTAACTCCCATTTTTTCAGCTTCTTTTTTTACTTCTTCAAAAGCTACATGCATTGGTGTAATTTTGTAGTTGGTTAAATTCATTGAGACCTGAGTAATATTATGTTTCTCTAAAGCAACACCCATACCTTTTAACTCTTTTAGTCTACCTGGAATTCGAACTGTTTTACCTTCAACTTTAACTATTTTTCCATCATCATCTCTTTTCGGTTTACCGGATTCTCTTAAAGTTTCAGCAATTTCTTTAGAATATTTTAGATCATTAGAATCTATATTTACATTGTAGGCAATTAGAAAGAATCTGCTGCCTGTAACCAATGCTCCAAGCTTTGGGTTAAAAACAGCTTCACCAAAATCCGGTTCCCACATTGGGTCCTTTAATTTTTCTTCAAGTCCTTCGTATTCACCTTGGCGTATATTTGATAGATTTCTTCTTTCAGGTTTTCTTGCTGAAGCTTCATATAAATACACAGGAAGATTTAATTCTTCAGCAACTCTTTTCCCAAATTCTTCAGATATTTTTACACATTCTTCAGTTGTTACATCTTTAATTGGTATAAAAGGGACAACATCAATTGCACCTAACCTTGGATGTTCACCTTTATGATTTCTCATATCAATATTTTTAGCTGCAGCTTTACAAGCATTTAAGGCGCCTTCAATTATACTTTTTTCATCTCCGGCTAAAGTGACAACAACTCTATTATAATCACCATCAGGCTCTAAATCTAATAATTTAACACCACTGGTTTTATTAATTGAATCTTTTATTGCTTCAAAAGTTTCAGCTTTTTTCCCTTCACTAAAATTTGGGACACATTCTATTATTTTCATTCTGTTACTCCATTTTTATCATAGATCAATTTCCCATTTTTAATTGTTTTAACATTTAAGTTTTCACCTGTTTGATAAATCAAATCAGAGTAATTTTCTGTCTCAAATATTGAAAGGTCAGCTTTTTTGCCTATTTCTAAACTCCCTACCTCTTTACTGATTCCTAATGCTTTTGCTGAGTTTATAGTATAAGCAGAAATAATTTGTTCAATACTCATTCCTAATTTTAAAGCAGCCAAACTCATTATTAAACTGATATTTTTAATATTAGAAGAGCCTGGATTAAAATCTGTTGCTAAGGCAATAATAGCGTTTTTTTCAATCAATTCTTTTGCCGGCGCATATTTATGATTAAGAAAATATGAAACACCAGGAAGTAAGACACAAACCATTTCCAATTCTGAAAGTTTAGGTATTTCATTGTTTGGTATAATTTCTAAATGATCTATACTGAGTGCATTATTTTTTATAGCAATATCAATTCCTCCAATACTGTTAAATTGATCTGTGTGAAGTTTACATCTCAATCCCAAATCATTGGCTTTGTTAAAAATCAAATTTACTTCATCTTTTGTAAAAGCCGTTGATTCACAAAAAGCATCACAAAATGTTGCAAGGTTCTCTTTTTTTATAAATGGTAGTAATTCTTTTAAAATAATATCAATATATACATTTCTATTAAAAGTAAATTCTTTGGGTATTGAATGAGCACCTAAAAATGTTGGTAAAATTGTAATAGGAAAATTTTTATCTAATTGACGAATTACTTTTAAAATCTTAATCTCATTTTCAAAATCAAGACCATAACCACTTTTAATTTCTAATGTTGTTACTCCTTGCTCAATAAAATGTTGTACTCTTTTAGACGCAATTTTTAATAATTTACCAAAAGAAGTTTCTCTTACGGAATTGACTGTCGAATTTATTCCACCACCTTTTTTTGCAATTTCTTCGTAAGTAGCTCCATTTAATTTTTGTCTGAATTCATCTGCACGGGAACCAGAAAAAACAAGGTGTGTATGACATTCAACAATGCCGGGTAGAACTATATTATTTTTACAATAAACTATTTTATCAATTTTAATTTTGGAAGTAGAGTGGTTGGGGATAAAATCTATAATTGTATCATTTTCAATAAGAATAGAATGGTCAGTCAGTACCTCAATATTATTTAGTTCACTGCCTCGTTTATATCCAATACGATTTGTATTTACTGTTATAATTTGTTCGGGATTTTGTAAAAGCAAATTCATTAAATAAAAATTCCGGTTTATCGATGTAAGTTTATTTTCTCTCTTACAACTCTTGCATCTTCATAGCCTAGTTGTTTTAATTTGAATTCTAAATTTTCTGCCAAAGGAAGAAAAGTAAAATCACCAATTTGAAGTTTATAGAATGGAGGGTCAAATAATATATAAGCATTTTTCTGACTTATTTTAGGTAACACTCTATTTTGCATATTTCTAGCTTGTTCTAGATTATCAGTAGATAAAATCTGTACTCTAAATCCATTTGAATTATCTTGAGAAATTGTCGTATCAACTAAATGATTTTTGGGATAACCATACCAAACATTAAGATATGAAATTATATTTGAAGTGGATTTTGGATTTACAGTAATTTTTGTCCTGTATGGAGTAATAATAAAATCCTCATTAATATCTTCAAAAGTTAACTTTTTGTTTGTATCATTTTTTTTATTATTGTCATCATTAGTTGTTGAAGGTGAAGATCCGCAAGAAATTATCAAAAATGGTAAAATGATAATCAATAAATACTTAATGACTTTGTGCATATAATTTTAAAATTATTATAAAAACTGTTTAAAAAATATTAAAATATAAATAAGTGTCCAAATGAAAGGATTTTAATTATCAAAAGAGTGGTAAAATCAACAATAAATACACGAACATTTAATATACTTAAAAGGAAATATAAACCAAACAATTTTTTGAGAAAGTTACAATTATTTTGTAAATTAACATATTCAACCAAAAAAAATTAAAGAGAATATGGCTGCAAAAAAATATAAAATATTATTTGTCACTTCAGAAGTAGTTCCATTTATAAAAACAGGTGGTCTTGCAGATGTTTCATCAGCACTTCCTCAAATGTTAGCTGAACTGGGTCACGAGGTAAGAATTGTAGTGCCCAAGTATGGTATTGTTGATGATAGGAAATATAAAATACATGAAGTAGTTAGACTTAAAGATATTCAAATAAAAATAGGCGATAAGGATGTTACTTTCTCTTTAAAATCTTGTTTCCTTCCCGGACAAAGAGTAAGAGTACAAATTTATTTTCTTGATAATGAAAAATACTTTAAAAGTAGAAGTAGTTTATATGCAGATCCACTTACTGGAAAAGATTATCCGGATAATGATGAAAGATTTACTTTACTTTCAAAATCAGTTTTTGAACTAATAAGTAAACTTGGTTGGGAACCAGATATAATCCATTGCAATGATTGGCAGACTGGACTTATTCCTGCTTATCTAAAAACATCTTATAAAAATGATCCATTATTCTCAAAATTTAAAACTCTATTTACAATTCATAATTTAGCTTATCAAGGTGAGTTCAAAACTTCATCATTTAAGAATTTAGGACTTGATGAGAATTTGAACAATGATAATGGAATATTGAAAAATGGAAAAGTTAATCTAATGAAAAGTGGCTTGCTTTATGCTGATGTTATTAATACAGTAAGTAAAACTTATGCCGAAGAAATTAGGACTGATAATGATATAGGAGCAGGACTAAAAGATATCCTTTCAAAGAGGAAAAAAGATCTTTACGGTATTGTTAATGGGATAGATTATAAAGTTTGGAATCCTGAAAAAGACAAACATATAAAGAAAAAATATTCTGTAAAAAATTTGCAAGCTAAATATTTAAATAAAGAAGAATTAGCTGAGAAGTTTAATCTCAAGGCAAGCATAAATACACCTATAATTGGTATTATTGCAAGAATGTTTGACTCAAAAGGATTTGATCTGATAAAAGATGTTTTTACAGACCTGATGAAATTAGATATTCAAATGGTATTGCTTGGTATCGGTGATCAAAAATATCATACATTCTTTAATAAAATGTCATCTAAATATTCAAAGAAATTTGCATGTTATTTAGGATTCAATGATGAATTAGCTCACATTATTGAAAGTGGTTCTGATATGTTTTTAATGCCTTCTCAATATGAACCTTGTGGATTAAACCAGATGTATAGTTTAGTTTATGGAACAGTGCCTATTGTTAGAGAAATCGGTGGACTTGCAGATACAGTTGTGAATTATGATGAGAAAAAAGATACAGGAAATGGTTTTATGTTCAAAAATTATGATTCAAAAGAAATGCTTAAAGAAATTAAGAGAGCTTTAAAGATTTATAAAAATAAAGAAGCATGGCAAAAAATAATGAAGACAGGAATGAAATCAGATTTCAGTTGGAAATCTTCAGCAAAACAATATGTAGACCTTTATAAAATAATTCTTAATAACAATTAATGCCTAACTGTGCAATATTTTTAGATAGAGATGGAACTATCAATGAAGATCCTGGGTATCTTGGTGAAATTAATAAAGTTTTTCTGTTACCCGGTGCAGGACAGGGACTTTCAATATTAAAAAATGAATATAATTTTAAGTTAATTGTTATTTCAAATCAATCCGGTATTGCAAGAGGATTATTGACTCATAATATTGTTAAAAGTATTAACAAAAAAATAAATGAATTGCTATTTCATTTTAATGTTCAGATCGACGAGTTTTATTTTTGTCCTTTTCACCCGGATTTTAGTAATGAAGAAGAATGTAAATGCAGAAAACCTTCTGCAATAATGGTATATAAAGCAGCAAAAGAACATAATATTGATTTAACTAAATCTTATTTTATTGGGGATATGACTTATGATATTGAGTGCGGGAAAAATGCTGAGTTAAAAACGATTTTGGTAAAAACCGGAAATGGCAAAAAATCTTTAAAAGCCTTGAAATTGCAAAATAATTTACCAAGCTTTGTTGCTCAAAATATTTTAGACTCTTGTAAATTTATTAAAAATGATTTTTTTGGAGCATCATAATTGATTAAAAAAATATTCTTACTTCTCTTTGCAATAATTGTCTGTATTCAAATACCATCCTGTAGTGATGAACCTAAAACTTTTGGTGTTGATATATTAAATTCAGATTTCATTGTACTAGATACACTGAATTCAACAAAAGATTCACTTGCTCAAACTTCCACAGTATTTAAAACAGTTATACCACTTGGAGCTGGAAGTAATTTACTGGTTGGTAAAAAAGGAATTCTGAAAGCTTCATTTTTAATTAAGTTCACATTAGGATTAATTGATTCACTTAAAACAGATATTAACTCCGGTGCAACAGTTATTACTGAAGCAAAAGTAAAATTAATAAATACATATCAATTTGGTGACAGTACTGCTGCCTTTGATCTTACTGCACATAATATTACTTCAGATTGGTCTTCTATTGGTTTTACATCGGATAGTCTTGCTAATTTTACTTTTGATAATCCGGATGTAAGTTCATCTTTAAATTTGACTGATTCTATTAAAACTTTTAATCTGGATGTAAATCTTATAAAATCTTGGTTACAATCTGTAATAGATACAACTCAAAAAACCAATAAAGGGTTATATGTAAAATCTGAAGCAAGTTCACAAAAAGTTTTAGGATTTCAAGCTAAAACAACTTCTACAATAAATCAGCCTGAACTTATAGTAATTATAAATAAACCAGGTGTATATACTGACACTTTAACTTACTTTCCTGAGGCAGATGTAAGTGTAGTTAAAAGTAATATACCTGATGTTGGTGCAGGAAACATTGCATTGCAATCAGGTTTAATTGTAAATTCAAAGATTTGGTTTGATATTTCTTCTGTCCCTAAAAATGCTATAATAAATAAAGCGAAACTCTTTTTGAAAACTGATACAGTGCAAACAATTAAAGGAACAAATATTGTAGATGCAATTATTGTCAGTAATATTTTTGATAATACAACAAAAGTAATTGATTCAACTATTTCTCAAGAAAATTTATTTCCTGATGGTGATTCATATTCCGGACTTATTACAACATTTGTTCAAAATTGGTTGTTAACAGGAAAGAATGAAGGTATTTTATTAGCCCCTAGTGTTGGTATTGATGGTGTTGATCTTTTTGTATTCAAAGGAAGTACTACATCAATTTATGCAGACAGACCTAGACTAGAAATATTTTATACAACCAGAAAATAATATGAATTTCAAAAAAGTAAAGATAATAATTGTATTTCTTCTCATCCAATTGAGTGCATTCTCACAAACTAGTTCCAATTATACTCGATTTGGAGTTGGGGAGATGGTTTACTCCTATTCAGGAAGAAATTTAGGATTTGGAGGTCTTGGTGTTTCTGTATTAAGTGAAAATCATCTTAATTTTATTAACCCAGCAAGCTTAACTAAAATAAATTTAACAAGAACTGAATTTGGTGCTAACTATAGTTCTTTATTTCTATCTGATAAAAATAACAGTGGATTTTATAGTAGCGGTGGTTTTGATGGTGTAACTTTAGCTTTTCCAATAAGCGTATCTAATGGAATTACTTTATCAATGGGATTATTACCATTTTCAAATGTCAATTATAAAAATGTTCAAACAACTGCCCCAAGTTCAGATCCCTCAGAAACATTTGTAACTACTTATGAAGGATCCGGAAGTTTATCAAAATTATTTTTGGGTACTTCATTAAAACTTCCATTTGATTTGAGCCTTGGTGTTACAATGGATTATTATTTTGGAAGTATGACTTACTATTCAAGACTTGAATATACCAATAATGTTTCCTTTCGTATGTCAGAATTTAATAGCAAGAGAAGACCAGGCGGATTTGGCAGTACTGTTGGAATAATAAGTCCAGATATATCCAAAATGTTTTCATCAAGTACTTTATCTGATTTTAGATTAGGATTTTCTGTTAATCTTTTTTCTGATTTAGATACAGATACTTTATTGATTAGGTCGACATCAATTGGTATCGATACTTTATCCGACTCAAAGGTTAAGATGCATATTCCAATTAGAATGTTTGCCGGAATGAGTTTTTTCATAAATAAAGAGTATTTATTTACATTTGATTATACAACTCAAAAATGGACAGATTATTCATTTAATGAAATTAAATCAAATAATTTAAGAGATTCTTATCGGATTAGTTTTGGTATCGAACACGATAATCAAAACAATGTTGGGGGATATATTAGGGAACATATGATTTGGCGTTTGGGTTTAAGTTATGAGAAGACACAATACGAATTTAATGGACAAGGTATAGATATGTTAGCTTTTAATACAGGTTTATCATTACCATTAAGTCCAAATAATTCATTAGATTTGGGATTAGAGTTTTCAATGAGAGGAACAACGGAATCTAATTTGATTAAGGAAAATAGACTTAAATTTAGTTTAGGATTGAGTTTGGGAGAATTATGGTTTTTAAGAAGGGAAAGATAGTTATAAATAAATAAGAAGGTATAATTTTGAAAAACATAGTTAAACTTATTTTAATTGTTGTTGTCTTATTATTTGTTTTTTCTAATAATAATTATTCGTATTCATTACATAATATTAATAATAATTCAGCAATTGATTCAGTTAATATTCTTGAACAATACAGTCTCTTTTCTGAATATTATAAAAACAAGGACTTCAAAAGCGCTCTACCCTATGGCTGGAAAGTTTTAAGCCTTGATCCAGAAAAATTTAGTAAATGGATCTATTATAAAATGGAAGACATTTTATGGCAACTACATGATTCTTCAACAGTTACCCCTGAAATTAAAAAAGAAGTTGAAGATACAATTATGTATGTGTACGATCTTGCTCTAAAATATAATAACTCATCAAGTAATTTCTTTTTGCAAAGAAGAGCTTTTGTAGCTGAAACCTGGCTTAATTTGAGTAATGATAAAGTTATAAATTATTACGAGGAAGCTATTAAAGCCGATCCACAAATATCTACATATTGGATTAATAGACTGGGGCAGTATTATAAAAATAATGCAACAGACACTAATGACTATAAATCAAAAGCCATCGATATTTATACTCAATTAAGTGAAAAGGAACCAGATAATCCGATTTGGAATTCACAATTAGAATCTATGGTTGAAAACATTGATGAACTTGTTGACCTTGCTAAAAAAACTTGGGATTTGGATAAAGATAATTTAGGTAAAGCATGGAAGTTTGTAACAATTGCACAGAGAGCCAGTAAATATGATCAGGCAATTGTTGGACTAGAATATTTAGTTTTGAAAGCTCCAAAAACTATTAATTATTGGACACAACTTGCAATAGCATATCAGAAGGTTAATGACATAAATAAAGCTGAAGACGCATATAAAACATTAATCAAACTTGAACCTACTAAAAAAGAAAACCATCTTAATTTAGGAATCATTTATAAGGACAAAGGGATGTTCTCTAGTGCTAGAAATGAATATAGAAGAGCATATAATATTGATAAATCCTGGGGGCTACCAATTTTTTACGAAGGATTATTATACGAAATGAGTGCAAGACAACAAAAATTTGATTTTGAATCCAAGCTTGTGTATTTATTAGCTGTTCAAACTTACAGACAAGCTTTAAGTGTTGAACCAACCCTAGATCAAGCAAGAGATAGAATTAATGCTCTATCGTCATCCTTACCAACCGATGAGGACTATTTCTTCAGAGGATATAAAAAAGGGTCCACGATAAATATATCAGGTAATAGTTTCTCTTGGATAGGAAGAAGTGTTACTGCTCAATAAAAAGTATAATTGATGATAAATTAAAAGGTTTTAAATTTAATATTTGAAACCTTTTTTGTTTTAAATAAGAATCTTCTTTTTGTAGATATAAAAAATATAAATAGTTAACTTTATAAGTTAAATTTTCTAATAAAAATTGATAAAGGTTAAACATTGCTTAAAGACAAAGAAATATCCAAAGTATTAGAGCTTGAATCTAAAAGACAGCTAGAAAACTTAGAATTAATTGCTTCTGAAAATTATGTAAGCCAAAATGTATTAGAAGCAGCCGGAACAATATTAACAAATAAATATGCTGAAGGATATCCTGGTAAAAGATATTATGGCGGTTGTGAATATGTTGATATGGCTGAGGAAATTGCTCAAGAAAGACTAAAAAAAATATTCAATGCAGAATATGTAAATGTTCAACCACATAGCGGCTCACAAGCTAATATGGCAGTTTTAATGGTATTTTTAAATCCAGGTGATAAGTTCTTAGGCTTAAGTCTTGCACACGGTGGACATTTAACACACGGTTCTCCAGTAAACTTTTCAGGTCAGCTTTATCAAGCAGTTGGTTATACCTTAAATAAAAAAACTCAAATGTTGGACTATGATGTAATTGCTGATATTGCCAAAAAAGAAAAACCAAAAGTAATAGTTATGGGTGCCAGTGCTTATTCTCGTGAATGGGACTACAAAAAATTTAGAGAAATTGCTGATTCTATTAATGCATATTTAATCTGTGATATGGCTCATCCAGCAGGATTAATTGCAAAAGGATTACTGAATAATCCCTTACCTTATTGTGATGTAGTTACTTCAACTACACATAAAACTCTAAGAGGTCCAAGAGGGGGAATAATATTAATTGGAAAAGATTTTGAAAATAAAATGGGTGTTACTGCACCAAAAAGCGGAAGATTAAAGATGATGTCTGAGTTGATTGACAGCAAGGTAATGCCTGGAATTCAAGGTGGTCCATTGATGCATATTATTATGGCTAAAGCCGTTGCATTTGGTGAGATACTTGATGAATCTTTTAACTACTATGCTAAACAAGTAATTAAAAATTCAAAAATATTAGCTTCTAAATTAAATGAATATGGATTTAGTATTATTTCTGGGGGAACAGATAACCACCTTATGTTAATTGATTTGACAAATAAAGATATAACCGGTAAAAATGCTGAAATTGCTTTAGGTAAAGCTGGTATTACAGTTAATAAAAATATGGTACCTTTTGATGAAAGAAGTCCATTTGTTACTAGTGGAATTAGAGTTGGTACAGCTGCTGTTACAACTAGGGGAATGGAAGAAAAAGAGATGGAAACCATTGCTGATTTTATTAATCAAGCAATTAAAGGAAATGAAAACGATCAAGTATTAAGTTCAATAAAAGAAAATGTAAAAGAAATGTGTTCTCATTTTTCATTATTCAAAAATAATTAATAACCAATTTGTCTGAAAAAGAATTAAGTGAAATAATTGATGATGATCCTAAAGAAGGATCAATGTCTTTTCTTGAACATTTGGAAGAATTTAGGTGGAGGATAATATATTCCTTAATCGGAATTGTTCTGGGAACAATAATAGCTTGGATATTTATTGACTACCTTGTTGATTATGTTTTACTTGTACCTGCCAAAAGCTCCGGCTCAGAATTACAGAACTTAAAACCTTTTGGTCAGTTATTTATGTATATGCAAATTGCCATAATTGTAGGCTGCATATTAAGTATACCAAATATTTTTTATCAATTTTGGAAATTCATTTCTCCTGCTCTCCGAAAAAAAGAAAGAAAATATATTTCATTGATTGTTATATTTTCTTCTTTATGTTTTCTTCTTGGAATTGCTTTTGCCTACTTAGTTATGCTACCATTGGCTTTAAAATTTGCATCCAAATTTGGTTCAACTTCTATTAAAAATTTTTTTGCTATTGACGAGTATATGTCAATAATACTTAGTGTTATGTTAACAGCAGGGTTTGTATTTGAACTACCTATGGTTTCTTTATTCTTAACTAAACTTGGGATTTTAACTCCATCATTCATGAAGAAATATAGGAAACATGCTATTGTAATAATTTTGGTTGCTTCTGCAATTTTAACTCCGGGTACGGATCCAGTCTCACAAGTTATTTTGGCAGTTCCTTTATTGTTATTATATGAAATAAGTATATTGATTTCTAAAATTGCTCGAAAAAAGAAATGATTAAACCAAAACTAAAAGAAATTAGTCTTCCTATTAATTCTGAACTTTCAGAGTTCAATAAGCATTTTAAAGAAGCAATGCATTCCAAAGTTGGAATTGTTGATTTAATTACAAAGTATATTTTAAGACAAAAAGGAAAAAAAATTCGTCCCCTATTAGTTTTACTTTCATCCAAAGTTGCGGGGGGAATAACTGAAAGATCATATAGAGGAGCGGTATTAGTAGAACTTCTTCACACAGCAACTTTAATACACGATGATGTTGTAGATAATGCCGACAAGAGAAGGGGCTTTTGGTCAATAAATGCTGTATTTAAAAATAAGATTGCAGTACTTATGGGAGACTATCTACTCTCTAAAGGATTGATGATTGCAGTTGACGGTAAAGATTTTGATTTTTTAGAAGTAATTACAAATACAGTTAAAAGGATGTCGGAGGGAGAATTACTTCAAATTAAAAAAACAAGAAAATTAGATATTGACGAAGAAACTTATTTTAAAATAATTTCTGATAAAACAGCTTCTTTACTTGAAACTTGTTGCTTAATAGGCGCTTTGAGTGCTTCTAAAAATCCGGAATATCTAAATGCAATGAAAATTTTTGGAGAAAATATTGGAATGGCTTTTCAAATAACAGATGATGTATTAGACTTAACAGGCAAGAGTAACATTATTGGGAAACCCATTGGTGGAGATATTAAAGAAAAGAAAATTACTCTACCTTTAATTTATTCCCTTAACAAAGTTTCAATTTCAGATGCAAAGAATATTAGAAAAATTATTAAGAATGGAAGTTCCAATGAAGATATAGAAAAAGTTATTAACTTTATTAGGAATAACAATGGGATTGAATTCGCACTTGAAAAAGCTAATCAATATTCAGAGACTGCAAGGGAAGCATTAAAAATATTTTCAGACTCACCTTCAAAAATTGCGTTGGAAACTCTTGTTGATTTTATAATGAACAGAAAAAATTAATTCAATTTAATTTTTCTTTTCATCAAGATAGTTAAATCCTTTTAGGGGATTTCTTAAAGTAAGAACTGGACAAGGAGCTTTTCTTACAACTTTTTCTGCAGTGCTTCCAAACAGAATTTTTTCAATTCCTGTTCTTCCATGAGTTGATATAATAATCAGATCAATATTTTCTTCATTAACAGTTTCAACAATTTCTATAAACGGTTTACCTGTTTTTATTATTTTTCTCGCTTTTATTTCTGATGGGATCTCATTTTTAATTAACTTGGCGAGCCCATCATCAGCATTTTTTGTCAGTTCACTATCTGTTGGTGGAATAGTAATTTGAGTGGCACTAAAATCCGGGGGATAAATTACAGGTTCAATAACATATATCAGAATTAATTCAGCTTTAAAACATTTAATAAAATTGATAGAATAAATTAAAGCATCCTTTGAATAGTCCGAAAAATCAATCGGAACTAATACTTTATTTATATTCAATTCCATTTTAATTACCTCCTATTTTATTGTTGATCTAAATCGGCATTAAGCTTTCTAAGTCTTGCAGCTATAATTTTAGAAATACCTCTCATTATTTTTATACCTTTTTTTGGTATTTTATCAATAAATTCTTCCAGATCAGGTTTAAATATTACGGCTAATTTTGCATCTGTTTTAGAAATAGCAGAAGCTGATCTTTTTTCTCCGTCAACCAAAGCAAGTTCACCAAAAAAATCACCTTTTTTTAAGTTAGCTAATAGTGTATGTTTTTTACCTTGGTTTTCTCTTTTAATTTCAACCTCGCCTTCTCTAATTATATACATCCCCAATCCAGGGTCTCCCTGATAAAATATATACTCACCAGCTACATAAATTCTATTATGTACAATATTTAGTAATAAAGAGCAGTCTCTTTTAGACAATTCTTTGAATATTGGTAACGCCTGTAATGCTTCTCTTAAATTTGTTTCATCAGTTTTGGAAGTAAAAAAATTTGTCCAAAAGCTACTGTGAATTATTTGTTCATTTTGTTCCATAATTAACCTTTATTTATTTTGGCTCTCAGCTACACGCCATAATTTCTGGCAGGGGAATCTGTTTTCATATAGCGAACGGCCAATAATTACTGAATCAACTCCTGAGTTAACTATATTTTTAAAATCCATTAGCTCGTCTTTATTTCTTATACCGCCAGAATGTGTAACCTTTGTTTTGGTTTTAACTGAAATATCTTTTGAAAGTTTTATATTTGGACCGGACATCATTCCGTTTTTAGTAATATCAGTTACTAAAAATCTTTCTATTCCCAATTCTACCATTTGTTTTGCATATTGTAAATAGTTTATACCGGTTTTTATTTTTCGACCTTTAATTATTAATTCCTTTTTTAAGATATCTAAAGCAATAACAATTTTCTTTGGTCCGAATATTTCTAATGCTTTTACTAAATCTTTTTTATTTTCAAAAGCCATTGTACTGATTGCTAATCTGATAATACCCGTATCCATTATTTTTTTTACATCATCTAAATTTCTAATACCTCCAGAAAATTGTACAGGTATTACAACTGATGAACACATTTCTTTTATTATGTTAAGATTTTTTTGTGAGTGTTCCAAAGCACCATCAAAATCAACAACATGTATCATTTTTGCATTTTCCGCACGCCATAACCTTGCCATTTCAACCGGATTACTTCCATATTCTTGACAGTCTAATTCAGGTATTCCCTGAACAACTCTAACAGTTTTTCCGTCTTTAATATCTATTGATGGTATTACAAGCAAATTATTCATATTATAAATTTGTTCTTATTTTAATTATAAAATTTTTAATTATAAAATTACGAAATTCAAATTAGACATATAATTTTTTATAAAAATATTTTATCTTTTATTGTTTAATCATAATTTACAATTTCTTGACTTTTCTGTCTATAATCGGCATATTTCAAAGCAATGAGTAAAAATTTTGTACTTATCACCTCACAGAAAGAAAAACTTAGAATAACTACATACGGTTATGAGAATGCTGGTACAGTTCCTTGTATTATTTTAGTTCATGGGTTTAAAGGATTCAAAGATTGGGGATTTGGTCCTTATATAGGCAAATATTTATCAGAAAATGGTTTCTTTGTAATTACTTTTAATTTTTCTCACAATGGAGTAGGTAATAGTTTAACAGAATTTACAGAACTTGATAAATTTGCAAATAATACTTTTTCACTAGAGTTTAATGAATTAAATGAAATTATTTCTGCTTATTTAAATGGCAATTTTTGTAATGTTAATAATAAAAATATTGGATTATTAGGACATAGCAGAGGTGGTGCAATTTCAATTATAACTGGATGTAAAAACAATTCAGTAAATGCAGTAGCAACTTGGGCTTCAGTTTCAAATTTAGATAGATATTCTGAAATACAGAAAGTTAGATGGAGAGAGAAGGGTGTATTTGAGGTATTAAATACACGAACTAACCAGGTTATGAAATTAAATGTGTCTTTATTAGAAGATATTGAAAAAAATGGTGAAGATAATCTTAATATCAAAAAATCTGTAAAGAATTTAAATAAACCTTTTTTAATTGCACATGGTAAACAGGATTTAGCAGTTCCATTTGAAGAAGCTGAAAATATATTTGAATGGGCAGATAAAAAGTTAACAGAATTTTATCCTATTGAATCAACGGGCCATACTTTTAATATTCAACATCCATTTAAAGGAAGTAATCAAAAATTTGATATATTGCTTAATAAAACGGCAGAATTTTTTAAAAGTAATTTAATAAGGAAATAAATATGACAACAGAAAATATTAAAAGAAATGTAATTGCAGAATACATATCCGTTGCATTCTCAAAACAATTATTTTGGATAGTTTCTTTTTCAATAATTACTGCATTAGCCGCACAAATTACTGTTCCTATAAAACCAGTACCATTTACTTTACAAACTTTAGTCGTTCTACTTTCAGGTGCATTCTTAGGTGCCAGGAACGGTGCTTTAAGTCAAATACTATATTTATTTTTAGGTATTATTGGGTTACCAGTATTTGCACAAGTACCTGATGGTTTAATTGGATTTGCCAGAATATTTGGACCTACAGGAGGTTATTTATTAGCTTTTCCTTTTGCAGCTTTCTTAGTAGGATTTTTAATTGAAAAAAACAATAATTATTTAAGTAGTATCCTATCAATGTTTTTGGGAAATATTCTTATTCTTATTTCTGGCTCACTTTATCTTAGTTTATTTTTAAATGGAGATATAAAAGAAGGGCTTACTTTAGGAGCTTCAATATTTTCAGTATGGATGGTAGTTAAAGTATTTCTTGCAGCCTCTATATTTGCAAGTACTTCAAATAAATATAAAAGATTACCACCAATTAATTAATTTTTAATTTTGGGGATTAAAATGGAAGTTAAATCTATAGTTTTCATTCTCGTTTTTATTCTGTCAATGGGGTTTTTCTTTTATAGTGCCAGAAATTTAATTTGTTATATGCTTGTTGCAAAAAAAGCAGATAACAGATTTGGTTCAATTGGTATAAGAATTATCAATGTTTTTAAATATGCTATATTCCAGAAAAAATTATTTAGATTCAAAATAGCCGGCATACTTCACTCACTTATCTTTTGGGGTTTTTTACTTTTCTTATTTGCAGTAATTGAAGCACTAATACAGGGTTTTTATCCACCGTTTAGTTATGAATCAACCGGGTATTTCTTTAGTCTGGTTACATTTGTTCAAGATATTTTTGGTGTGCTGGTAATTGTTTCTGTTTTACTTGCAATATTCAGAAGAGTGGTTCTAAAAGTGTCAAGATTAGAAGTGGGAAAAGCCGGTAAACTTGATGCTATTTTTATTTTATCACTTATTTTTCTTGTCTGTGTTTCAATGTTCGGACAAAATACGGCACTAATTGCAAAACATAATTTTGTTCTTCAGCCCAATGAACTTAGACCAATTTCATACTTTTTAAGCACATTTTTTTATGCAGATAATGCTAACTCAGCTAATTTATTTTTTGAAATATTTTGGTGGATGCATATTGTAGTTGTACTAGGATTTTTGAATGTTCTGCCTTATTCAAAACATTTACATGTTTTAACTTCAATACCAAACACATTTTTTTCCAATTTATATTCTGTTAGAAATACTCTTAAGCCCATTAATCTTGAAGATGAAAGTTTAGAAAATTTTGGTGTAGCTGATATTGAACATCTTTCTTGGAAACAAATATTAGATGGATATTCATGTACCGAATGTGGAAGATGTGAATCAGTATGCCCTGCTGCAACTGTTGGTAAATCGCTTTCGCCGAGGGAAATAATTGTTCAAATTAGAAAAAGAACAAAGGATAAAGCTCCGTTATTAGTAAATGGTTTGACTAATGAAGATGTACAAAATAAAACGCTTGTTCACGATTATATTCCAGATTTGAATTTATGGCAATGCACTACATGTATGGCTTGTGTGCAAGAATGTCCAGTTATGATAGAACATGTTGATTCAATTGTAGATATGAGAAGAAACCTTGTTTTAAGTGAATCTCAATTTCCATCAAATTTAAATAATGTATTTAAAAGCATAGAAACTAATTTTACCCCTTGGGCATTTAATCCTGCTGATAGAGCTAATTGGACGGAAGGAATGGACATAAAAACTATGTCTGAAGACCCAAATGGGGAGATATTATTTTGGGTTGGTTGTGCAGGTTCTTATGATGCAAGATATCAAAAAGTTACAAAAGCTTTTGCAAAACTAATGCAAAAGGGAAATGTTGATTTTAGAATTTTAGGTACTGAAGAAAAATGTAATGGTGATACAGCAAGACGATTGGGCAATGAATATTTAGCTCAATCAATGATGCAAGAAAATATTGAAAAATTAAATAGTTATAATGTTAAAAAAATTGTGACTGCGTGTCCACATTGTTTTCATTCATTAAAGAATGAATACAAACAATTTGGAGGAAATTTTGAAGTTCTGCATCACTCAGAAATGATCGAAGATCTTTTAAGTAAAGGAAAAATAGAATTAACTAAAAACGGCGAGAAAAAAGAAGAAAAATTAACTTATCACGATTCTTGCTATTTAGGGCGATACAATAATATCTTTGATTCTCCAAGAAAATCATTGGGAAAAGTCAATAAAATCGATTATATTGAAATGGAAAGGAACAAAACTCGTGGATTTTGTTGTGGTGCTGGCGGTGGAAGAATGTTTCTTGAAGATGAAGAAGGTGGGAAAATAAACATTGAGAGGACAAAAGAAGCATTAGATACCGGAGCTGAAACAATTGCAGCTGCCTGTCCATTCTGTATGACGATGGTTACTGATGGAGTTAAACATTTTGAAAAAAATGAACAAGTTCAAGTAAAAGATATTGCGGAAATAATATTAGAAAATACTAAATAACTTATTTATCAATTTATTAAAAGAGGTGTTTTATGCAACAATATGAAAGTCTAATGCAAGCTATTCGTGAAATGGAATCAGATTTTGAAAAATTCTATGTCAAAGAACAAGCTGCAGCAGGTACTCGTTTAAGAAAAGGTTTGAGCCAATTAAGAAAACATGCACAAGAAATGAGAAAAGGTATTCAAGAATTAAAAGCTCAAAGAAAGGCAAGTAACTAATATTTTTCTTGCTTAATTTTTTTAAGCTGAATTATCACTAGATAGTTCAGCTTTTTTTATTTAAGATGATCTTTTTATACAAATATATATTATTCCCACTTTTTTTTATTTCAATTATACATTCAAAAAGTTATAATATAACAAAAGGGGATTCTGCCGCTACTGCATCTTTTACTTTTGTAGGGGATTTGATGTGTCATTCTCTTCAATTCAATTATGCAAGAGAAGATTCTACTTATAATTTTAATCCTACTTTTAGCTTAGTTAAAGAATATTTATCTAAATCAGATTTAACAATTGGAAATTTAGAAACAGTTTTGGGCGGCGATTCAATTAGATTTAGAGGATACCCTTTATTTAATACTCCAGATGAATATTTATCGGCTTTAAAAAATGCAGGGTTTGATATGCTTATAACTGCAAATAATCACGCACTAGATTTAGGGCAATATGGATTGGAAAGGACAATAAAAAAAATAAGAGAATATGGGCTGTTCAATTCAGGTACATTTTTAAATGAAAAAGATAGAGATTTAATTAAAATTATTAATATAAATGGGATTAAAGTTTCTGTTTTGAGTTATACCTTTGGAACTAACGGTAATTATCTTTCGAAAGAAAATGATTATATGATTAACAAAATAGATTTTGATACAATAAAAGAAGATATCTATCTAACCAGGAAGAAATCAGTAGATTTAATAATTTTATATCTTCATTTTGGAGATGAATATTCAAGAACTCCAAATAAATTTCAGAAACAAGTAGTTGATTCTTGCATTAAATATGGTGCTAATATAATTATCGGTTCACATCCTCATGTTGTACAAAACATAAAAAATATACATTCTGATAGTCAAAAAGTATTTGTTGCCTATTCATTAGGTAATTTTGTATCGAACCAAAGATGGCGTTATTCTAATGGGGGAGTAATATTAAAACTAAAATCTGAAAAGAATTTGAATACAGGAATAATATCCACTTCTCTAGTTGATTTTGTACCTACTTATGTATTCAGAGGAAAAACTAAAAATAAAAATGAGTTTGTCATTGTTCCAAACGAATATTATTTAACCTCACCGATTTATCAGTTTTTTAATGATTCAACATATAATGAAATGGTCGAATCATTTATTGATACAAGAACTGTACTTTCTGAAGATAATTACAAAGAAAAATCAACGAAGATTTTATCAAAATAATTTAAATCTTAGTATCTTTACTGCTAAATTTTTTTTTGGCTTTTGAAAAGGAGAAATACTAAAATTGAGTTATACATTTACTCTAATTCCTGGCGATGGAATTGGACCTGAAATTACTAAAGAAACTGTAAAAGTTATTAAAAGTACTGGAGTTAATATTGACTGGGATGTTGTTGAGGGTGGAATGACAGCACTTCATAAATATCACGATCCTCTACCACAAGAATTATTAGATTCAATTGAAAGAAATAAAATAGCTTTAAAAGGACCGTTGACTACTCCCATTGGTAAAGGATTTAGGAGTATAAATGTTGCCCTTAGAAAAGAATTTGATTTATATGTAAATCTAAGACCTGCAATTTCTTTTAAAGGTGTGCCAACTATCCATGTAGATCATCTTGACTTAGTAATAGTTAGGGAAAATTTGGAAGAATTTTATTCAGGTGTAGAGCATTATATTGATCACACTCATTCTGCTGCAGAGACTATTGGAATTGTAACAAAAGGTGCTTGTCAAAGAATAGTTAGATATGCATTTGAATATGCAAGAAAGCATGGGAGGAAAAAAGTTACTGCAGTACACAAAGCAAATATTATGAAATTTACAGGCGGTATTTTCTTAAATGCAGCTGAAGAAATTGCACCGGAATATCCAGATATATTTTTTAATGATAAGATAATTGATAATATGGCAATGCAAATGGTTATGAATCCTCACCAATTTGATGTAATTGTTACTACTAATCTTTTTGGTGATATTTTATCAGATCTTGCATCCGGATTAGTCGGCGGTTTAGGTGTAGCACCAGGTGCTAACATAGGATATAAAGTAGGTATATTTGAAGCTGTTCACGGTTCAGCACCTGATATTGCTGGAAAAAATATTGCAAACCCCACTGCACAAATATTAGGTGCAGCAATTATGTTAGATCATATTGGAGAAATTGAAGCTTCTCAAAAAATTCAAACTGCAATTAGTAATGTACTTAAAAAAGGTAAGTATTTAACCAGAGACTTAACAAAAAATAATCATGTAACAACTGATGTTTTTGGAGATGCAGTTGTAAGAGAAATAGAACAATAAATTGAAAAATAGACCATCATTATCATTAATATTTCTAACAGTCTTTATAGACCTTTTAGGCTTTGGAATTTTAATTCCTATACTACCAACCTTTTCAACAATTGAATTAAACTTAAATGAATTCTCGATTGGTTTAGTTTTAGCGATATATTCTCTTACACAATTTATTTTTGGTCCAATTTTAGGCAATCTTTCTGACAAAGTAGGCAGAAGACCATTAATTATCGGCTGTTTATTTTTAAATGCAATTGGTTATGTAATTTTTGCTTTTACAAATTCATTCATGCTTTTACTTATATCAAGAGTGGTTGCGGGAATAGGTGGAAGTAGTGTAGCTGTAGCTCAAGCTTATATTGCAGATATAACTACCAAAGAAGACAGATCTAAAGGTATGGGTTTAATTGGTGCTGCATTTGGTTTAGGTTTTGTGTTTGGTCCTTTGATCGGTGGATTTCTTTCAAAGTACGGTTATCATGTAACAGGTTTTGCAAGTGCAGCTTTTTCTTTTATTGCATTTTTATTTACAATCTTCTTTTTGCCTGAATCATTAAAAGAAGTAGCTGATATAACAACTAAAAAGGCAAGAAAATTAATAGATATTCCTGCAATTAAATTATTATTCAAAAATAAGAAGATAGCTTTTTTAATAATAATGTTTTTTATACTAGTGTTTTCAGTTGCAAACATTTATGGCACTTTTGCACTTATTGGCTATAAAGTTTATCACTTTAATGATATGCAAAACGGAATTATGTATGGAATAATAGGATTGGTTTCTGCTTTTGTACAGGGAGGATTATTAAGAGTTCTAACCAAAAAATTGAATGATAAAAAAATTGTTATTGGTGCTGCATTTTTAATGATGGTTGGATTAACATTAATACCATATGCAGGTAATATGACAGGATTAATAATTGTTACAATTATTCTTGCTTTCGGTACAGGTGCTTTACAACCTACAATGCTCAGCCTTATTTCCAAAAATACTACTGAAAGTGATCAGGGATTTACTTTGGGAATAAATCAATCATTTTCTGCATTTGCTCGAGTATTAGGACCACTTTGGGGTGGATTTGCCTTTGAATATATTGGCTATCAATATCCGTTCTTAACTGGTGCTGCTTTCACTTCAATTATTTTTGTGGCAAGTATTTACTATTTACCTAAAATATTGCTTGATACTGATAAATAATTTTTAGAAATATTATTTAAGATTTATTATAGCAAATAGAATAACCTGCATATCCAAATAATAAACAAGCAACTATGCTTGCATACATTGGTACAAGTGTAGTCCCAATAAACAGATCCACAGAAAAAATAATTCTAAGTAAATGTCCAAGGCTTACTAAACACAATAAAATGCCTGCTAACAAGTTTTTAGAGTTCATTTTATGTCCCTTTTAAATTTAACCTAAAAAATTCATTGGAAATGAATTTTTTGCCGAAGGCCGCTCATAAAATGTTTTTATAAAATATTTTATATAGCGGGGTTAACCCCGACAATTTGTAAGAAAAACATATTACTAAAATAACGAATTCCGAGATTTTTATATAACTAAGTATATGATCTTTATTTACTTACAAA
>Ga0100379_10000277_pt1 | contig 57625 bp, 49 predicted proteins | sample CryGeymeta201503_FD_80418 | JGI IMG/M metagenome (GOLD analysis project Ga0100379, IMG submission 80418) | Groundwater microbial communities from Crystal Geyser aquifers in Utah, USA - Crystal Geyser metaG 2015-03 | ecosystem: Environmental > Aquatic > Deep subsurface > Groundwater | place...
AACGCTGAATTTGAAGATGTTTCTTTTGAGAAATATAACTCAACTAAAGATTGGACACTAAGTGAAGGAAATGGCCTCAAAACAGTCTACGCTAAGTTTAGATCAGCCCAAGGTGGGACAATAATCTACTCAGCACAAATAACCCTTACCGGACAAAGTACTGACGCAACAGATGAAGTAGTAATAGAAACAATAAATGATAATAGTAATTGTCCACTAATAAAAGAACAAGCATATAAGACAACAACAAATAAGACAGTATATTATATAACAAGTAACTGTACTAAGAGAGCCTTCCAAAGATCAGATATCTACTTTAGTTACTTTACATCTTGGAAAGATGTAAATCTAACAGATAGTAAAACTCTAAACCTAATACCAAATGATAATCTAGGCTTCATGCCATGGGGACCAAAATATGATCCAAAATATGGTGCTTTAGTTAAAACAGTCACCGATCCAAAAGTATATCTACTTCTAAATAATAATAAATATTGGATCACAAATGAAACAACCTTTAAGCAATTAAACTATAATTGGAACTGGATAGAAGATATAGACCAAAGACTGTTAGATAAATATACTTCTAAAGAAGAAATAATAGATACTACAACTCACCCTAACTATACATTAATAAAATACCAAAACGACCCTAAAGTATATAGACTAGAACCAGATACAATAGATAATATCAAACAAGTAAAAAGACACATTCCAAATGAAACAGAGTTCAATAAACTAAACTTTAGATTCGATAGAGTTGTTACTGTTCCTGATTCTGAAGTTTATAGTGAGGGTGAAAGTTTGGAGAGTTAAGAAACATTTAAAAATAAAAACCAGTTAGTAATAACTGGTTTTTTGTTTTATATTTTTTTAGAAAGAATATATGTTTCTACTTTTTGATTTTCGAACATGTGAAAACTTTTTTTCTTAATTTCGTAACCTTGTTTTTGATAAAATTTTTTGGCAGTAACAGTTGATTCAATTTTTATATTTGTACAACCTTGTTTGAAAAGAGATTTTTCTATTACATTTAGTAATTTTTTTCCTACACCTTTGCCAACATAGTCTTTGTGAATATAGAGTCCCCACAAAACACATTTATCTAGTGGATGATCAGCAAAACCAATAATTTTTTCATTATCCAGAGCCACCCATCTTTTGCATATGTTTGCACTACTACGAAAACGCTCAGCAGAAGTACGCCCAGACCAAGCTTTGATTTTCTCTTTATTGTAATCTTTGGCATTGACCTGGCGAATTGTTTGGCGGTGTAGGCGAGCTACGGCAGCGTAGTCTTCATCGCGAGCGAGACGAATTTTCATATTATCTACTTAAATAACTTTCAAAAGCTGCTTGTAAATTTTCTATTAAATTATAATTTTTGTATTCTTTTGGGTCTATCCAAAGGTATTCTTCGTGATCTTCACTCAAACAGACTTCAGTATTTTCTGCAAAACATTCAAAAAATGTGGCAACTATTTGCCATTTTTCACCTCTTACTTCTGGACGCCATTCACCAACATAAAAAGGTCTACCGATTTTGACATCAAGTCTTGTTTCTTCTTTTATTTCTCTAAGTAAACTTTCGTCAAAACGTTGTCCTGGTTCTACTCGTCCGCCGACGATATCAAATTTGCCTACGTTGGCACCATCTTTGTATTTATTTGATTCTTTTATTATCAGAATTTTTCCTTCGTGAACAATGAAGGCTTTGGTAGCGACGAATATTTTGTCTATCATATTTTTGTTTATTATTTATATGTATATTTTAGCTTGTTGCGAGTTTTTTGGCAAATAAAAAAGAACTTTACGAAGTTCTCTCTAATGTAAATATTTTTGTAATGTGATTAATTAAATTTTACCATGTTCTACTTGATAAAATTAGAGATAGTACAAGAATGACTAATACAACAAAGCTTTTAATACTAATTTGTACATTTTTCATTTTTTGATTAGCAATTATAGAGTTAGTATAAATTTGTTCAATTACTTGTTTTTCTGCTTCATCCTCATTTAATTCTTGCATTTTTTTTGAAAAATCAATAAATTTTGTTTTAGCAATGTGTCCAAAATAGAACAAAGATTTATCTGTAAACGAATTTTTTAATCTTGGAAAGATTGATTTAAAAAGAAAGTACATTCCAATAATAAAAGAAATGATGACAGCAATAAATATGAATAGGTAAAGAGCAAACATCCATTTTTGATAATTTAATATGTTGTTTAAAATGGATTCCTTTTGAGAAATCAATAATCCAAAAATTGTGGAATAGTAAGCACTCAAAAATCCTGTTTTTTTATCCGAAAATTTTATCCATTCACAAACACGGTTTAATTCTGATTGTAAAAATTGTAAGTTAATTTTTTCCATATTTTTTAAACATTAAAATACCATGTTGTATGGTGAACTTTTTGGTTACCATTGTTTAAATTTTTTTCCTCATAAAACCAAATCCATTCACCATTATGTTTTAGAGTCTTTAAAGGGTCCTCCTCTTTAATTACAGAATTTAAAACATTATTACTGATCCAAATATTTTTTGAACTTTTTCCTAACTCTGACAATTCTACTGCAACATATAAAGCAACCCCTATCCAAATCAAATCTTGTTTTGTTTGTTCATCTCCACCTTTTCCACTCTTTGCAATCATTATGGGACCTTGAGCAATACCTATACCAAAATCAATTTTATTTTTGTCATTTTTGGTTAAAATATTATTTATTTCATTAACAAAACCTTTTATATCCATAGCCGCTCTAACAGCTTTTGAAGCAGGATTATCGCCAATAAAAAAGGCTAAAATTCCATCACCATTAAAACTTCTCAAATGTCCATCTCTTTTTTCAATACAATGGATTACCGCCCTCAAAAATGCTTTATGAATTTTTACACTCCAAAAATCTGTAGCATCACTTAAAATACTCCTAGATTTTCTCATATCAATATAAAATATTTTAGCATGTTCAAGTTTTTTTACAGTATTTCCAAAAGTTAAATCATTTTTCTTTGGTACTGAACTAGTATTTGAGCGAGTATATGATTCATTTAGGTATTGCTTTATTTGGTCTAAAGCTTCTTTATTTGTTGTCATATTTACTCTTGTTTATTTGTTTTGTTCAGATATATATAAATGTATCACAGTTTATTATTTTGTCAATAAAAATAGATTTTTTAAAAATTCTATTTTATATATATTATATTGGATTAACTAGCGGAGAGAGAGGGATTCGAACCCTCGGTCCAACTTGCGCAGAACAACTGATTTCGAGTCAGTCCCATTCGACCACTCTGGCATCTCTCCGTGTTTGTGAATTGTTTGAGCTTTTCCCCGCCCAAGGCGGGTGCGCCTTGGGCGCAGAGAGTGGCACCTTCAACCAACTCAGACATCTCTCCATGATGATAATTAATCTAATGTTATTACAATTTGGACACAAAAGCAAGTTTCTGTACAAATTTGCCAAATAGCGTTTTTTGGGCTATGATATATTTGCTTAATCAAATATTCTATGCTTATTTTAGCCCTTATTTACTTTGTTACAATTTTACTTGTTAGTTACAAGAGTTTTGCTTGGGGACTGTATAGTTTGGCTTTGGTTTTGCCATTATATTTTTTACGTCCACAAATCGGATTTTTGCCAACGACTATTTTGGAGCTTCATTTCGGGGCGGTCTTTTTGGTCTGGCTTTTTTCTTATGCCAAACAAGATTGGAGTAGAATCAAAGAATTTTTGCAAAATAATAAATTGTTTAGCTGGATTTTGCTTGTTTTCTTTTTAGCTTCTTTTGTTAGTATTTTTGTTAGTGCTTTGGGATCATCAGCACATTTACAAAAAGTAATTTTGGCCACGGGGATTTGGCGAGCTTTTTTTCTTGAACCCATTATATTGTTTTTTGTGCTTATTGGACGTAGAGAACATTTTTCCAAAATGAAAATGATTTGGGCTTTGCTACTTAGTGCTTTTTTGGTTAGTCTGATAGCTGTAGCACAAGAAATATTTTTCTTGTTACATTGGACCTTTCCTCATTTTGGTATGACTATTTATGGTCGTATGAATAGTGTTTATACCACACCAAATGCAATTGGGCTTTTTACTTTGCCGATTTTATTTTTGAGTTTGCTTTTGCATGACAAATTGAAAACCAAATTACAAAAATATTTTTATTATTTTGTTTTATTTATTATTTTATTAGCTAATTTTGTATCTTTTTCACAAGGTGCTTGGGTGGCACTTGCGGCTGCAATTATTGTCTATCTTTTTTTTGTTGGATATAAAAAGATTAGTATAAGTTTGGTAGTATTAGGAATGATAATTGTGTTGGCAATCCCTACTTTTCGTTCTATCGTCTTGTTTCAGGATGGAGCTGGTAGTAATAGATTTGTTTTGGCTGAATATACTTGGGATTATTTGACCGAGTCTCCTCGTCAATTTGTGACTGGTGCTGGTCTTCGTAATTTTTACGATGCTATTGAAAATCCTAGGCGTGATCCTCTTACTCTTGAACCTCTTACTTTTCCTCACAATATTTTTTTAAATTTTTGGTCAGAAGTTGGACTTGTTGGGATGTTATCTTTTTTCTTCATTTTTGTTTTGCTTATCAAAAATATTTGGAAGATTACAAACAAAAAAAATAAAGCAATTTTACTTGCTCTACTAACTTCTTTTTTTGTACAGGGACTTGTGGATGTTCCTTATTTTAACAATGATTTAGCGTTACTTTTTTGGTCCATAGCCTTTATTGTCATAGATGAATATGACAAGACAAAAGATAAAAAGTTGAACTAATTTTTTAGAGTCAACAGATCTTTCAATTGTTCTTTGCTAACTGTTCGGCTGATTATAAGTACCAGAATATAGACTAGGCCACTGAAAATAATTGTCATTAATAATGGCAATTTTTTTAATACCAAAATTATGAAGAGGCCCATGATAATATTGGCCAAAATTATTTTCAAAAATAGTTTTAATTTTAATGGTTGATAAAAACTTTTTCTAATGCTAAAAAATACCAGCAAAGCTGTATAAAATTCTGAAAAGACGGTCATCCAAGCGGCACCATACATGCCATAGCGAGGAATAAAGATAAGATATCCTATGAGAGTAATGATAGCATTACTAATATATACCCACATTACTTTCTTTTGCATGTTTACGGCTACCGCTAGATGGCCAAAGATACCACCTAAAAATACTCCCAATACTGCAAGAGATAGGATCTTGAGAGCGTCTCCTGATAAATAAAAACTTTCTCCTGCTACAAAGAGCATGATTTGATGTGACAACAAAAATAATCCTGTAAACATGGGGAGTGCAATAAGCATCATGGCATCGAAGGACATTTGGTAACGTTCTTGGAATTCTTGTTTGTTACCAGCTACCCAAGAATTGGCTAGTAGAGGTAACATGACTCCCATAACCATCATTGCTGTCTGTATTACTAGATCTATGACACGATAAGCGGCCCCATAAATACCTACAACAGATTGTTCTCTAAAATAACTAAGGACCAAGACATCGCCACGTAAATAGACGACATTGAAAATTATAGCAATAGCAATTGGCCACATTTTTTGGAGTATAGTAAGCCAAATTTTTCTATCGAAACTGAAAGTAATTTTTGTTTTTTTGCGTATATATAAGTATAGACTAAGAGTATATGATATACTTGCAACAACTATCACCCACATAAGTGTATAAAAACTGGCACGACCAGATATCGCCAAAAAAAGTCCGACTACCAAAACTATTCTGCTTATTACCTCGCCGAATGCTTGGATTTGCATGGTAAGCCTTTCTTGTAAAAAACCAATAAAAACTTGATTGAGAGTAATGGCAAAAAAAGAAATAGAAGTAAATAAAATTGCTATTTTTACAGTATGAGGATATGGAAAAAGAAAAGCTGTAAGAGGAGCAATACTTAAAAAAATAAGTGCTGTAAAGAATCTAAAGGTAAGAATATTGCTAAAAAGTTTTGTCTTTTCAAATTTGTTTTCACCAAGCATTTGTGCCGTCACTGGTGTCATCCCAAAATCGATTAGTATCCCAAGAAAACCTAAAAAGGAAATAGTAGTAATATACCAACCAAATTTTTCATCACCTAGATAGCGGGTGAGCATCGCCATAGCTGCCAATCCCAAGAAAGTAGAAAGTATTTTTCCTGTCATTTGAGTAATAGTATTGTGGGCGATTTTTTTACCAAGAGACATAACAAAAATGCTTAAAAGGCTTGAAAAGCCAGAAAGGCTATCAACTAATATTAGAAGTTTAACAAAATTAGCTAAAATTAGCAATCGTTTTGTTAGAAATTTTATTGTGAACTAATTGTTGATAAACATGATAATTTTGCTAATTCTGGGGTAGTCTAAAATGTTGGTGAAAAGTAGTAAAATATGCTATAATTTTAGAAGACTATAAATTTATTTAATTTGTCTAAATTCAACTATGTTTTTTAAAAAAATCTTTTCATTTTTCATCATTTCTCTTGTTTTTATTACTTCTTTTGCTTTTAGTCCTTCTGTTGTTCAAGCTGCATTACCTGACGTTTCTATAAGAGATGATTCTTTTGCTGCCAAATATGTTAGTCAGAGTATCTCTGACCCTGTAAAAATAGAAGCTGGTAGTACTATCACTGTGGACATAAAATTCAAAAATGTAGGCACCAAGACTTGGAATGCTAGTTCTGGCAATTACATTTCAGCTTATACTATGGAACCTCGTTATCATAGTTCAGATTTTTCTGCTAGTAGTTGGGTGAGCAAAAGTCAAACTTCCAAAATTTCAGGTGCTGTAAAGCCTGGTGAAGTAGGAACTTTAAGTTTACAACTTACAGCTCCAGAAAAGACAGGTACTTATACTGAAAAATTTTGGTTGGCAGCTGAAAACTATTCTTGGTTGAAGGATGGTTATTTTTATCTAAAAATAAATGTAGTAGCAAAAACTGCTTCCGTACAAGAAGAGACAAAAGTTACCGAAGAAATAAGTAAAACAGAGGATGTAACTACTTCCAACGAATACAAAGCTAAACAATTTATTTTGAATACCAAAAATGTGACAGCAAGAGGTGGAGAAAAGGTGAGTGTTATCTTGGGTGTACAAAATTTGGGTACAGCTACTTGGCAAAAATATTCTATAGTTGCCAATAGCCCTGTTTCTTTGGCTGGTGAATCTTTGAACAATTTGACTTTTGCCGATGCAACTTGGAAGGATAATAATACTGTTTTAGAAAAAGACAAAAAAGTTGCTCAGTGGGACGTCATCCGTGATACTTTTAGCTTTGTTGCTCCTGCTAAAGCAGGAAGTTATACCTTGAATTTGAAACTAAAAGCAGATGATAGTCAGGTGAGTGGTTTAGACATAAATATTCCCGTTACTGTCACTTCCAATGCTCCAAATTATGTAGAAAATGTTACTAACAATAATAATATTATTAACGAAGTGCCTAGACTTTCAGAAGAACCTTTTATTAGAATAGGTGTCTGGCAAAATCCAGAAGACAAAGTAAAATTCTTATCAGATGAAGATGATTATGTAGTATATGCCGGAGATGTCATGCAAGGTATTTTGGGTAAAGGAGTACCTGCTACTACTTATTATCAAGATGGAATATATTATTTCAATTCTGTGGGATTAGATTTTTCTGGTAAAGATTTTGTTCGTCTTGTTCCTAGAAACAATTTACATGCAGTTTTTACTCTTGTAAATTACAATAGAGCTGTCACTTGGAAAGGTCCTGTAAACTTCAACAAATATCGTGGTACGATGGAACTTCGTAAGATAAACAATGGTGATGATGTGTATGTCATTGAAGAAACTTATATGGAAGATTATGTAGCTGGTATTGCTGAGACTTCCAATGCAGGACCAACTGAATATATAAAAGCTTTGCTGACTGCGGCTCGTACTTATGCTTATTATGTCAAAGAATATACTACCAAACATGATGCCAGAAATTTCGATGTAGTAGCTCATACTGGTGATCAGCTTTATCTTGGTTATGCAAGTGAAGTACTGATGCCAAATGTTGCAGCTGCTCAAAAAGCTACTCGTGGATATATGGTTACTTACAACAATGATATCGTCATTACACCATACTACAGTACTAGTGATGGTCGTACTAGAAATTGGACTGATGTCTGGGGAGGAAGTGCCAAACCTTGGTTGGTTTCTGTAACAGCTCCTTATGATTTGCGTGATGGCAAAGCGATGTACGGTCATGGTGTTGGTATGAGTGCTCGCGATGCTGCTTATATGGCTGATGAAGAAGGAATTAGTTGGCAAGAAATATTACATCATTATTATACGGATGTGGAAATCAGTGTTATCTATAAATAATTATGACCGATACACATTTCAAAAAGAAATGTTTAGTTCCTACTGCTAGAGTCTGTTTCCGACTCAAATCTTTGCGTCAAGAGAAACAAGTTTCTTTGTCTGAATTGGAAATGAGAACTAAGATAAACAAATTATATTTACAAGCATTAGAAGAGTGTCGTTTTTCAGATATCCCACAGACAAGTCTCTACAAGAAAAATTTTGTCAAAAAATATGTCAAAGCTCTTGGTGAAGATCCTACTTGTTTTGTTGATCAATTTGTTAATGAAGAATTGACATATGTCCCACAAGAAAATAATACTCCAAAATTAAAATATAGTAGATTTTATTTTAGCAACATGCCGAGTGTTTTGCGTTTTGTTTTGTTTAGTTTGGTAATAGGAAGTTTGTTATTATTTCTTGGGTCTCATGTTAATAATATTTTGACACCACCAGATTTGGTCGTGATTTCACCTGAAAATGGATATATTAGTAATAACAATTTTATTGATGTACATGGTAAGACTAATCCTGAAACACAGATTACTATCAATGAAGAAGTAATAAAAAATGATGAAAATGGAAACTTTAGCCAAAGTATAAATCTTTTACCAGGTATCAATACTTTTGTTATCGAAGCTAAAAATAAACATGGCAAGACGACAGAAGAAGTGAGAAACGTGATTTATAAAAATAATGGTAGTATTTCTTTGAAGTAACATTGATTACACTGATTTTAAAATAGATTACATAGATTAAAAAAACGACTTGAAGTCGTTTTTATTTTTTTAATTATTTTTATTTTCTATTATAATCATCTTCCAATCTGACAATATCATTTTCATCAAATTCTCCAAAAGATATTTCCATAATTTCCATACTATTTTCATTTGTCATGATACGATGTTTTGTCTCTTTGGGTATGAAATGTTCATCACCTTTTTGTACATCAATAATTTCTTCTCCAATAATGATTTGTCCACTTCCTCCGATCACTCGCCAAAATTCGTCACGTTTGTGATGATACTGTAGACTAAGTTTAGAATTTGGTTTGACGGTAATTATTTTTACAGTTACTTGTTCATTGTGACAAAATTGTTCAAATTTGCCCCAAGGTCTTTCTTCGGAGTATTTGTTCATATTATCTATTTTTATTGGTATAAATATTTTCCCACCACTCAGATATTTTACCAGCCAATATTTCTTCTGCCAACTTTTTGGCGGATTCAGTCTTGAGACTTTTGTATTGGATATTTTCTGTTTGTCCTTCACCTTTACCGTGGAGCCAGATGGCTGCTTCTTGATTGCCTTGGTGTGTGTATTCTTTTAGCAATAGTATCTGGTCTATCATATCAGCATCTTTGGCGACGATTGCTTCTTTGCTTTCACGCTTTTCGAATTCTGTACTCATATCAAATAAGTCTGGGAAAGGTAAATCACCTAGTTGGTCTTTTATTATTTCCTCTTCGAAGATCTTTACGTATTTTTTGTGAATGTAGTTGTGATCACCACTACGGATTTCACCCAGGTCATGAGTGAGAGCCATGAGAGTAGTCTTGTATGGATCAGCATTTTCTAGTTTGGCCAGAAACCATGCTACAAGTCCGACGCGGTAAGAGTGAGTAGCGATGTTGTCAGATAAATCTTGGGTAAGTAAGACTTGCTGGTGCATGCGAGGAAGTTTGCGCATGGTGCCGACTTCAAATAAGAAATTGGCGATTTTTTTGTAGGAGTTTGGTGTTGTTTCTGGCATATATTTATTTGTTATCTTTTTTATTCATTAAGTAATTTTTTATTTTATACCAAAATCTTCTAAAAGTAGGAAATTGTGATAAATATTGTTTATAACTTCTTCCTGCTTTATCAAACACTTGAATATATAATACTTTTAAAAAATCTATATCTTTTTGTTCTGCCATTACTGTAGCTTCTGGATTTTCTTCATTAAGAATATTTTTAGGATCATCCAAAAGACTATTAGATAATAGGAGAGATTCTCCAGATTCACAAAATAAACCTACCACACCTAAACGAATAGGTCGACGCCCTTTATTTGTTATTGTTACAACTAGATAATCTTTATCTTCTGAATATGGAGGTATGGCATTTATAATTTTCATGCCTTTTTGATGACTAACAATGACCTTAGCTCTATCTCTCCATACATTATATGAAACTAGTATCATACTAATAGTGGCTACAATAGCCCCATACCAAGCCACAGAATCAGCAGAAATATTTAGGGTTAAATTTGGCATATACCTTTTTTAATTTACTATTTTGTTTAAATTTGATAGTTGTTTCAGTATACCATTCTTATCCCAAAAAACAAGTTTGACACCATATCTATAACAGTGTAAAATTAAGCACGGAGGAGAGGGTTTTACCTCTTTTTTAATCTAAAAATTGACCTGTCTTTTTCGCGAAAAAAGGGTTTTAACCCTTCTCGCGACACGTATAAATTAAGTAATTTAAGTAATATTATGGCAACAAAGAAAGAAAATCCAAAAATGGAAGCTGCTAAGACAGCAATCGATCAGATTAGACAAAAATATGGTGACAACTCCATCATGCGCTTCGGTGAAGCCAAGACTATGGAAGTGGATGCCGTGTCGACAGGCTCAGTATCAATGGACATCGCTCTTGGTGTCGGTGGTGTACCTCGTGGACGTATTATCGAAGTATTTGGACCAGAAGCTTCTGGTAAAACTACTCTTGCTCAACATATCGTGGCTGAGGTGCAAAAGCTTGGTGGTATCGCAGCTTTCGTCGATGCGGAACATGCTCTTGATCCAGAGTACGCCAAGAAAATTGGTGTGGACGTCGATGCTTTATATATTTCTCAACCTGATACTGGTGAACAAGCTTTAGAAATTCTAGAAACTCTTGTTCGTTCCAATGCTGTGGATGTCGTCGTTATCGACTCTGTTGCAGCTCTTGTTCCAAAAGCTGAAATCGAAGGTGAAATGGGAGATAGTCATATGGGCTTGCAAGCTAGACTTATGTCTCAAGCTTTGCGTAAACTGACAGGTATAGTATCTAAGACTCGTACTGTGGTAATTTTCATCAACCAAACTCGTCAAAAGATTGGTGTGTTCTTCGGTAATCCTGAGACTACTACTGGTGGTAATGCTCTCAAATTTTATTCTTCAGTTCGTATCGAAGTCCGTCGTAGTGCTCAAATCAAACAAGGTGACAAGATTATTGGTAACAGAGTAAAAGTAAAAATCGTGAAGAACAAAGTCGCCGCACCTTTTCGTACTACAGAATTTGATATCATGTACAATGAAGGTATCTCTGTAGCTGGTGATATGCTTGATACTGGTGTGACTTACAACGTTATTCACAAATCTGGTAACAGTTATAGCTTCGGTGAAGAGAAGTTGGGAGTAGGTAGAGAAAAAGCCAAGCAATTCTTGCGTGAAAATCCAAAGATGATGGCAGAAATCAAGACTAGAGTTTGGGAAGCTGTAAAACTAGGGGATGCACCAGAAGAAGAAAAAGGTAAAGCTGGCGAGAAAGAAGATGTAGAAGAATAGAGTTTCATAAAAACACTAGAACATAAAAACATTAAAACAGTCTCGAAAGAGTCTGTTTTTTTGTATTTTACAAACTTTTGACTTTATAAACTTTTAGACTTTATAGACTTATGAAAACATGATATAATGTATTTACAAAAATATGGCAAAAGGTAAAAAGAAAAAATCATCGCGTTTAGATCCTACACTTTCTCGTGGGATTATTGCGGTATTGCTAATTATATTAGCTATAATAATAACATTGAGCTTATTTGAAAAAGCTGGTTTTGTTGGTGTCATGATCAATATTATTTTAAGTTTTCTTTTTGGAAGTATTACTAAATTTTCTGTACCTATAATAATTTTGATAATATCCTGGTTTCTTATAAACGACGGAAAGTATGATTACAAACCAACCCATATTATAGGTTCTTTGCTTTTTTTAATTTCATTTTCAAGTATTAGTCATCTAAAATTTGATACTAGTGAAATGTTTTATCAAGCTTTAAATGGTCATGGTGGAGGTGTTTTTGGTATGATGGCTTGGCCTATGAAAGAATACTTAAAAAGTATTGCTAGTTATGTAATATTTTTTGGTGTAGGTCTGATTTCTGTTTTTCTTATTTTCAATACTACTCTTACAGCTTTTGTTCTTATCCATCAAAAAATATTCGAAGGTTTGGGTTGGCTAGGTAGAAGTATTCTTTTTGTTATCAAAAAACTTTTTGTACCAAGTGGCCACAAATCTGAAGTCAAAATTAGAGGTGAGTACGAGACTGAAGATGATGAATATGAGGATGATGACGAAGATTATGAAGACGAGGATGAAGAGGAAGAAACCCAAAAACATGGCCGTCGTTTTCTTAGTAAACGTATCCAAAAACAGGAAGAAGATATTGAAGAGGATGATGACGAAGATGAAGATGATACAAAAGAAATTCCAAAATTCAAAGAAAAAGAAGAAAAGAAAAATGATGTCTGGTCCAAGAGGGTTATTATCAAAAATTTACCACCATTATCACTTCTTACTACCAAAAAAGGTAAGCCAACTAGTGGTGATATAAAATCTAATGCAGAGATAATTCACAGTACTCTCAATGAATTCAATGTGGGTGTGACAATGGGAGAAGTTCGTGTTGGCCCAACCGTGACACAATATTCTCTAAAACCTGATAAAGGTGTAAAATTGAGTAAAATTACTAGTTTGTCCAATGATTTGGCTTTGACTTTGGCTGCTCATCCTATTCGTATTGAAGCACCAATACCAGGTCAATCTTTAGTTGGTATCGAAGTCCCAAATGAAAAATCAGCTATTGTTTCTTTTCGTGAATTGTTGGAAGCAAAAGAATTTGAAAAAAGACCACACAATATGATGGTAGCTCTTGGTAAAGATGTTGGTGGCAAAACTTGGTTTGCAGATTTACCAAAAATGCCTCATCTTTTGATTGCTGGTGCTACTGGTAGTGGTAAGACTGTTTGTATGAATACCATTATAATGAGTCTACTCTACCAAAATACTGCGGAAACTCTTCGTATGATTATGGTCGACCCAAAAAGAGTAGAACTCACTTTATACAATGGTATCCCTCATTTGCTTACTCCTGTTATTACCAATACCCAACAAACAGTCAATGCTCTCAAGTGGTGTATTGGTGAGATGGATAGACGTTTTGAAGTCTTGTCCAAAGTTGGTAGTAGAGATATCACTTCCTACAATGAAGCTTTCAAAGCTAACAAAATGCCACAGATTGTTTTCATTATCGATGAGTTGGCCGATCTTATGGCGACAGCTGCCGGTGAAGTAGAGGCAGGTATTATTCGTCTTGCTCAGATGGCTCGTGCGGTGGGTATTCATTTAATTGTAGCTACCCAAAGACCTAGTGTTGATGTTATTACTGGTCTTATGAAAGCAAATATTCCTGGACGTATCGCTTTTTCAGTGGCTTCTCTTGTAGATTCACGTACTATTTTGGATTCTTCTGGTGCGGAAAAACTTATTGGTCGTGGTGATATGCTTTTTCAAACTGCTGAATTTGGTAAACCAATTCGTATTCAAGGTGCCTATATTTCTGAGAGTGAACTAAAAAATGTTGTAAAATATTTAAAAGGTGATGAAGAACCAGAATATGATATTTCTATTATAGAAAGTAAAAAAGGTGGAAGTAATGGTACTATGAATATGTTTGGTGGGACAGCTGACGATCAAGACCCTCTATTTGAAGAATGTAAAGAAATAATTATAAAATATGAAAAAGCCAGTGCGTCATTTCTCCAACGTCGTTTGAAGATTGGTTATGCGAGAGCCGCTAGAATCCTAGACGAGCTAGAAGAGGCTGGTATTGTAGGACCTTCTCAAGGTGCCAAAGCTCGTGAAATACTTGTTACAGCCGAAACTGTGGGGCGTACAAGAGTTGCAGGAGGTGAACACAATGTCTTTACTGATCCAGAAGATGAAGATGTTGAAGAAAAGGACGAAGTCGAAGAAGAAGAAAATACTGAGGAAGATTATGAAGAGGATGAAACAGAAGAAGAAACTGAAGATCAATATGCCGATGTTGATATAGATGAGGAAGAAGAGGATGAAACTGATGACGAGGAAGAGGACGATAGTACCGAAGAAGAAATAGATGATGATCATACTCATAATGGTAGGTCAAGGTTTGAGTACTAAGAGTAATTTTAGATAAAGTTACTCTTATTTTTTCAATTTTATTTTGTTTAAAAATGTTTATAAAGTTATACTTTAAGATATTTTTTTATTAATTTTTGTTTATGAATAAAATAGAAATAAAAAATGAAATTTTGGAAGTAATGAGAAGTTATGGGAAATTTCAAAAAACAAAAGAAAAACTTATAAAAAGAATAAATAATTTGTGTATAAATATAGAAAATGAAAAAGTAAGAATGAAAATTGAAAAAATAAGAAAAGATTTAATGGAGAATATATGAAAAATAAAGAATCTTTAAAAAAATTGGAGGTTGTTGATAGTAAGCAAGAAAGACAAGAAACAAGTTTATTGTTAAAGGCATTAGATTCTTTTGGAGTTTCTTCGAAAAGGTGGGAGAGAGAATTGGATTTTTTAGAAAGCGACGATACAGATACTGATCTTGATGGGGATCTTGATCTAGAGGGTCTTATAGATGATGTGGGAAAACGAGTAGAAGAAAAAAAGAAAGACGAAATAAAAAAGCTCAAAAAAACGATTTTGCCTATAGAAGTAGACGGAAATTTATCAAATATTTCAGAGTTGAGTAAAGAAAGGGCAGATATTATTGAAGATATACAAAAGGTAGAAGAAGGTTTTGACATCGAAAATCCAGAGTTTTCAATTGAAGTTCAACAATCTATTGAAGTGTTAAATCATCTTTGTAGTGAAAATATTCATGATAGACAAAAATTATATGATGCTATTTATCATAGTAATCAAGATTTGGTCCCTCTGTTAAAGTATATGGAAAAGAATCCTAAAGAATTAATAACTAAAGTTTTACCAAAAATAAAAAATTTAGAATCAAGATTAATATTAATTAATGAATATAGTGTGATACTAACACTCGCTGGGGTTGATGTTATAGCTTTGAACGAAGATGTAATGACGCAAGCTAAATATAGTAATGATGATATAAAAGACAATCTTCTTTATGAGAAAAGAGAAAAGGATTTATTAAATAGTAAAAATGAAAAGAAAAAAAATGCTTTTATTGTTGAAGATTGTTTGGACAGAATCATGGGGAAGATTGACACAAACATTGAATGGGCTCTGTCAATATACTCAGCATCACTTGATGAAAGCGTAATAGGTGATGGAAAGATTAGACTAGAAATCAAAAAAGGTTTTGAAAATAAAATACGTGAGATTATAAATGGCTTAAAAGATGTTCAGCCGTTTGAAGTTTTGAAATTATATAGTTTATTACAAAAAAATGAAATAAATACAGATAGCATTATCGGTGTTCGAGATTTGGGTTATGTAACTGAGGATGCTTTTAGTAAAACAACAGTTAATTCAGAAAATTATCAAGAAATTTTTCTTAAGTTCAATGAATATTCCGTATTTTTAGAAAAATATCGTTCTAGAATGATATTGGAAAATATTTTAATTGAATTGTCAGGTGATAATTTGTTATTAGCATTGAGTTTACATGATAGAGAATACAAAAAGACGTTAGGAAGGGACTTCTTTAGAGAAATTATACAGAAAAGATTTAACGATGAATTGGCAAAATCACCGCTTGACGCTTTGAAATTTTGTGAAGAATTGCCAGACAGCACGGATTCATTGGAATATCATTACTCAATGATATTAGGATTAAAAGATAAAAAATCAATTTTATCATTATTAAAAAGTAATAAACTTAAAGATAGAATAGAGAAAAATATTATACGTCGTTATGATTTAGAACATAGTATTTTAAGTTTATTTGTAGAAGGTCTAGAAAGTGGAGTTAAAAGTGTGGTGGACTTTTATCGTGAATTACCAGATGATTTTAATAAGGTTGTAATTTCCCAAAAGATAGTTTCTCATTTTTGGCTTAGTTTGGATAGCAATCTACCTGAAAAAGAAAAAGGAATAAAAACAAAAGAATATTTTGCAGACAAATTAGATATTTTGGCAGAAATGATGTGGTCTAAAGATTCTGATAATAATATGGTGTGGCAAATCAGCAATGCTTTTACGAATGGTGGAGGTGTGGTTCAGTTAGATATGATAAAAGATATAGTTAAAAGAGACAATAGGCTTACAACACTTGCAAAGTTGAATTTAGGTTCATTGAAAATGATGTATGATCGTATTGTGGCAGAGGATTTATTGTCAGATGATGAGTTCAAAAAAATATACAATGCCTGTTTGAAACACAGACCTCAGGATATTCTTTTTTTTAGAGAAATATTTAAAGATAAAGTTGATATATCTGATGATGATTATGCAGCGTCTTTGGCTGAATTATACAAAAATCAAGATGAAAAAATTTTTTTTGGAAATTCTCATTGAAATGTATGATAATGGTATAATAAATGAAAATAATGAGGAAGAATTTTTTGTCGAAATTTTAAAAAATAATAGTGCTGATGACGTAGAGAGACTAAAATTTTTTGCAAAAGAAGTCTCTGTTTTTAGTAGTCAATATAAACATATTTTTAATATGTTTAATAGAGATTTGAGTATAATGTATCAGCAAGATCCTGCTAGTCTAAAAGAAGTATTTTCTTTTTTCAAAAAAATTAGTAATTCATTAAATCAATTGCAGACGAATGACGTAAAAACTTTGTTAATGGATGTCAAGGGAAATATGGGTATGTTTGACTTGGTTGGTAATATATTAGCTAATTTGGATTTTAAAATAGATACTTCTGCTCTGTTAGATACTGTTTCTAAAAATCCAGATTCAGGAGAAAAACTTTTGGACTTCTTTTCAAATCATAGAGAAGATTTTGATAAAAATTATAACAAAGAGATCTCTAATCTTATAATCAAAAATGGTGATAAAATTGCCCTAATGGATGCAGAAAAACAGAATGAGTTTGTAGATTCTTTGAATGAAGTCCAGCGTATATACAACAACTCAAAGCATGTACATCTTGCACCAGCCCTTATGTCTAAGTTATTTGAAAACGTAGGAGATATAGAAAATCTAGTATCTGTGGCTAACGAACTTTCTAATAGTAAGTTACCTTTCATTGGCAAAGGTATTTCCAAATTTGTTTTTGAGGGAGAAAGAAATATTACGGAAATAGTTGAAGCTGTTAATGAAGTTGTTGATATTATTGAGGATAACAATTTGTCAATTGTTACTGCTCATGAAATATACAAAACTGTAGAAAATATGTTAGTTCTTAATAGGAAAGAGAAGGAACAATATATAGAAATTTTGGGTTTGATAGATTCCAGTCCTTCTCAAGAAATTAAACATATTTCTTTTGAGTTAGTTGCTGAAGTAATAAAAGCAGACAACCCTCTCAAGGCTTATCGCACTATTGAAAGTATTTTTGTAAAGAATAATCTACCTTTAGTGGGAAAGCTTTATCGAGTGTTTGAAACATTGTATCCTCAAAAGAGACTAGATGATAACTTGAAGTTGGAAGTTACTAGTCCCTATTTGCGTAGTATAGAAGGTCCGAAGAGATTTCGTACTATATTTAGAGATTTATTAAAGGTTCATATTGATTCTGATAATAGATCTTTGCGTTTATTTTTGGAATCACTTCAAGAAGGTGAAACTATGTTAGCTCAAGTAGAGGGAGATGGAAAACATGAGCCAACAAAAAGAGAACTAAAGAAATTAGAACATTTTATAACAAAATTAAATACATTATTTTTGAGTTCGCAGCTACATTCTATAGAATCTGGAGTGGAATTAAATAGTGATTTGACTATTGATCAAATAAAAGATTCTTACAAAAATTTGAAATCTAGTTTGGATCAAATAAGCGTATCTCTTGGGATGGAGAGTGGAAACACTGTCAGTGAAAACATGATAACTCTGTTTTGTGGACAACTCGGTTACAAAAGTATTGAAGATGTATTAACAAGAATGAAGACATCAAAAGCTATAGCTCATCAAAGATCTATGGATATGGTGAGCGCTGCACCAGATGGTTATTTGAAAATTAACAGAGGAGATTTATTGAAGGGTACTGATGGTTCTAGTATGGGGGTTATTCTAGAATCAGGTCCAATTGCTAGAGAGTGTATTGGAGCTGGTGCTACGTCTGATTTCACACCCCATGATATAGATTTTCAATTGATGGACTCTAGTATTGAAGGAATTCAGGATTTTGAGACTATCGTAAGAACATCTATTTCCACTGGATATGGTGATGTACTTATGGTAGTAAAAGATAGAGGTCAATATAATATAACCAGAAATACTGATAGTGAAATGGTGAATGATTATGATCGCGGTAAGTATGAATTATATTTATCACCAATACTTGGCAAAGAGCATTATGGAATTAGAACTGGTCTGTCTGCTACAGAAATAGATTTTCTTATTTTGGAGCAAGAGTTTGATCAAAGAAACCATGAAACATTGTTTTTGGACATTGTTGAGAATGGATATTATATCCCAGTCACAGATCAAACAGGTAAAATAATTTTTACACCAGAGATGTATGAGGAGTATCGTCGTTTTTATAGAGGTGTCGAATTGTATAGTGGTGATGATATGGAAATCGTAGAGATGTCACAAGATATGGCGCATAGTGCAGAAATAGAAAAATTATCAGAAGAAATGAAAAATGAAAGAGGTGATATTTTGGAGATGTTTGAAGGGATAAGAGGGATAATTTCTGAAGTGCTAGTAGAAAGTGAAATACCATTAAAAGATGACTTGGACATGAGTATTGTTGGAGCTGAATTATCTAGCTCTGGGTCTACAGGCAGAGGTACAAACAAACTAGGTGATTTTGATTTTGATTTAATACTCAGACTAGATAGTTCAGATGCTTCGAAAGTTAAAGAAGTGATTGGTTTGCTTTGTAATAGATTTGGTGTCAACAAAAGTAGTGATGAAGTTGTAACTTTGGCAGGAACAGACACTACAGACTTGGGTCAATTGCGTATACTCAAGGCTAATATTGGTGGAAAAGAAATTGGAATAGATATTGCTTTTGTGGGAAAGTCTGGAGATGTCTTGTATGCATCCCATGACGCTGTAAGAGATAGATTGTCTTGGATAAAAGAAAATGTGGGAGAAAAAGCTCATGATGACGTAAAAGCTAATATTGTACTTACTAAAAAAGTGTTGACTGAAGGTGGTGCATATAAGAAAGTTGAGCATGGTTCTATCGGTGGTATTGGTGTAGAAAATTGGATATTGTCAAATGGTGGAAATATGTTGGAAGCTTTTAGGACTTTTAAAGAAGCGGCTTATGATGAAAATAATAATAGACTACCACTTAGCGAATTTCAAAAAAAGTACAGAATCCTTGATCCTGGTACAAATGTTAAATATAATAACCATAGTGATTTTGCTCAAACTCTCAAAGAAGGTGGCTATGAAAGAATTTTAGATGTGATTGATAAGTATATTCCAACCTAACCTAGATAAATTATATTTTTATTATAAAAAACAGACTTTGTTATAAGTCTGTTTTTTGTTTTATTAACCGTGTTTTCCTAATCCTATACCACCTTGTTTGCCTCTGTTTCTATTTGGTTTTGCATTCCTACTACGTGTAGGATGTTCATGACCTGTTTTTGGTCTCAGTGTATCTTTTCTGTCTACAGGGTGCATATTTTTAGGCCTTTCGAATAGTTGTTTCTTTCTAATACTAAATGGCGGAGGTGGCGGAGGTGGCGGTGGTGGTGGGGGAGGAGGAGGAGGAGGTGGTGGTGGTGGATCTATAGTTTCATCGTCATTATCTGGTAATTCACCAGGAGGTACAGGTTCTGGATTTTCATTTTCAGAATCAGGTAGCTCACCAGGAGGTTTAGGAAATTCAACTCCATCACCGTTTTTTGGTTGGTGATTTATTGGAGTCGGCAATTCACCTGGTCTTTTTGGTGGGATTGGATTTTTTTCTTCTATTTCATTGTTAGGTGGTTGTTCAGCAGGAGGTACAGGTTCTGGATTTTCATTTTCAGAATCAGGTAGCTCACCAGGAGGTTCTGTGTCTTCATTATCTACATCTTCTAATTCACCAGGAGGTTCAGGTTCTTCATCATTAGGTGGTTCTGGCGGTTCAGGACCATCTCCTGTAGGAGGTTTTGTTTTTTCATTTTTTTTGTTCTTTTTTTCGTTATAGATCATACCTTCTACTGTATGGGGTAGTGGTATTTTACTTGTTTGGGTAGCTTGACTGATTGTTGTTGTAGAATCATCAGATTTATCAGTATCTGATGGCTCTGAAACTTTTGATTCTTCCTTTTTTGTTTTTGATTTTTGAGTTGTGGCAGTTTTTTCTGCTGGTTTTCCTTCCATCTCTGCCATAGTAAGCTCAGAGGTATCTAGTGAAACTGTAAGTAGTACAAAGCGTTGTAAATATTTGTCGAGGATTTGTTGTAGTTTTTTTGGTAATCTTTCTTTATGGCGATTATAAGTTTTTATGAGATTAGATTCCATGGCTTTCCCATTTTTTTCTTCTGCTTGTTTGAAACTTTTTGCATATCTTTTTAAAGCCTCGTTATCTTTTCTAAGTAGGTGTAATGTTTTTTTGTCTTTGGTGAGACTAATCAAAGTTTCATATTCACTTTGTAAATCTTGTAAATCTTTTTTTATTAATTCTACTGTTTCTTGTTCATTGTGCATGTCCACACCTTCTTTCTTTGGGGTTATAGTTTTTTCACCCAGTGCTTCAAAAGTTAGATCAATTTTTCCTGTATCACCAAAATCACCTTTATCAAAAGCTTCCAAAATAAAATCTTTTACATCTTCAAGAACGATTTCACTTAGTTTTTGGTTTTTTTCTGCATTTCCTTCAACACTGGCGTGAGTTTGGAATTTTATACCAATATTGTTGATTAAATTCAAAACAGTTTTGGTATCAAGTTTGTAGCCGGCTTCTTGTAGTTCTGTCTTATATTCGTTTATTTGTTCAGAGATTAGTTGTGATACTTGCTGAATTAATTCCATTTGAGAAGTTGCTATATCAAAAGTTTTATAATCACGTGCCCAACTTCTGCCAATCTCTATGCTTTTTGCTGCACTTTGTAAATGCATTGCGGGTACGCCTTGTTCCGCTTCTTCAATTTTTTGAGCACTTTCTGCATCATTTTCTTTTACAATTTTTATCAAACCTTCTAAACCTACGCCTTCACCTTGTTTACTTTGTGTATCCATCTTTGTTGTTTCAGTTGAGGTATCTTCATCTTTTACTACTACAGTTTTCAATTTTTCACGGACCATTCCTCCTGTAAATAAAAAAGCAATCAAAAGATTGCTAACAGTTTTTGTAAATTTATTGTCTCTCATTTTTTTCAAAAGAGTGGGTTTGTCCAAATCTGCAAACTCATGTAGTGACGCGCTTACTGTATCAGGGTCAGGTGTAGTTTCAAATTTTAGAGGTTCTACCAATGATTGGCCATCTATTTGATCTAATTGATCCTGGTCAAAATGTTCACGATTTTTTTCAGACATAATAGAAATTTAAATAAATTGTTATTATTTTTATTATATCACATTTTATTGTAGTAGAAAAATTTACTCACTTAGTTGATTTTGGGTAAATTTATAAGCCTGTTTGATCAAATTGTTCGTTATTATATTTTTATAGAAAAATATACTGATGAACGAATTGTTTTTTATTTTTATTATTTTAAAATATTTTTGAGAATTGGTTGGGGTTACTCACTGTGTAAACAGTTTTCACCCCACTCGAATCACGTGTGATTTCGCCAGCCAGTGGAGAACTTGGTCTCCCACTGAGAACGGTGGCGACAGATCGTGGGCTCTGGGTCTTTCCCATTGTCCCAACGTGATTTGCGGATTTCGTATCCGCGGATTAGCCGGTAGATCCTGTCGGGGGAGTGCTTGAACGTTTTGGCGTTCAGGCGCTTCAACTGACGAAGCATCTTCCGGCGTGGACGGGACATCAGGCTCTTGGGGAACCTGCTCAGCTGTTCACCGAGCTGGATGAGAGTTTTGTTTTCGAAACGAAGTGTACTCTCACGAGTAGACTTAGTCTCGTATCGGGGACGCCGGGTGGTTTTACCCACGGGAACTCCTTTTTGTTGTGTCTATCACAACATTTCAAATTTTCAATTTTATTTTCAAAATTTGAAATGATGGGTGAACAATCTTTTTAGGGATTATTCGCCAACATAGAGTTAGTTTCGGGGCTTCACGTCAGATGACGTTAGGCTCCACGAATACCAAACTCTTCGATGATCTGGCCTGCACGGTTGATACACCATCTGTCCAGATCTCTGAACAGCTTGGTGGGCAGGGAGGTGATCATCTCGTACAGCGTGTCGTAGTGGCACACCAGCTTGCGCAGGTGGCCAAGCGACTTCTTGTACGAGGGAGATCCCTTCGTGGCATCGCAGAAGTGTCCGAGACGAATCTCGAGTTCCTGCGACATCGTCGTGATAGCGCCTTGGGCGCTATCCCCCAGATCGAGCCAGTTGGGGATGTCTCGGTAGCGGTTACCAGCCTCGATCAGGTGCTCTGCGGCAAGCATTCCCTGAATGAGAAGGTCGAAGTCGCTACAGTGAGTTTTCTTGGCAAGCTCGCGCTCACCAGCCTGCCAGACATCGTAAAGGGGGGCGTTCAGCATTGCTGACTCCTTGACTGTATAGCAAATTCACCAACCGTCAGTGTAACTCCAGACATCTCACAAAATGAGACCGGCCTTTACGGTTGTCGTGTTTTTTCACAACAATTTATTTTTATGTTTATAAAAAACAAATCGTTGTGAAAAAATTACAATAAAAAGAACCCCTTACAAAAGAGGTTCCCAATAGAATTTCCAAGTCAAATTTTCCCACCACAGAAATTTTTGACAAAGAGACTCTACTGGGTACCCCTTGTATTGTGGTGGTTTTTGACTTGTAACATTATCACTATTTATTTTTAAAAAAATAAACAATGAGATGGTGAGAGAGATTATTTGTGCAAATATTCCCTCTCAAACTATGTTGAAGAGTGGACGGGATTTAAACCCGCGGATCTAATCGTTTCTGATGCAGAGGTTAGCTACTCTACAGTCAGATACTTTCGACCAGGACTTGTCTTCGGCAGCAGATTACTTTTCCCGTTAGGCAAAAGAACCTACACAAATCCTAAACAGTTACCTTCAGCGCCTCCTCAGACCTTCCCCTACGTCGGGGCTGGGATTCTAACCCAGAACAGTGGCTGCAACCACTGCGTGAGACGGCTAGCAGACCGTCTTCCTTTAGGTAAGAGGTCTTGCTTCCACTCCTCTATAATAACGATATATTAGATCATTTTTATAGAGGAAAGGGAGTGTGTTTCAAAGATTTTTTCCATTAGCACTAACTATTTTTTCATAAAAATAACCAGTGAGATGGGGCCGAGAGTATTTAGTGCAAATACAATCGGCCGAAAATGTGAGGGAGGCAAGATTTTCACTTGCAGTCGGTGTCATAGGTGTTTAAATTCACCCCACCGCCAATTCTTCACATGAGTAGAAAGTACATCGGTATCTCTTTCGGTTCCCCTACCGGCAGCTGACCGGATGTTGGAGATCCAATTGAAGATCCTCGTACCCCTCTCATGCTTCATTTTTCTCCCCTCAAAATAAAATAATAGATTTTACTTTGAGGGATTAGAAATGTTTTTATCGATTTATAATACCGACTGCCGGACCCTGAACTTTCCACGACAAGTGGGGTAGAGGGCCAGCGCACTCGGTACTATAGAAAATTCTATAGATGCCTCATGAGAGGATCGGATATATATTTGTTGAGAATATATATCTATGGTCACAGCTCTAGGCATACTCTTTTTGGCTCAAGAGTGTAGCTGATGCGCTAGAAGAAACAGTTAAGCCTCTTTTGACATCATAGAGATAGTTTCTTTTGAAGCTACTACTATTATGACAAAATTTGTTAAGACATCATTTACAAACATTCTGAAGATACCATAAATACTGCTACTTGTCAAGTGTTGCTATACAAAGTTATCCACATATTTATAAAAAAGGCTTATATTAGCCCATGTATATTTAATTTTCTATTTACATTATATGACTATATTCACTAGGTAACTCTTGGTGTATGTTCAGTTGCTCTTGACAAAATATCAAAAATATGTTATTATAGTGGCAACTTAGGAGACTGGTGAAACGGCGGGGCGTTCTCGCCTACGCACCGGTCCAAACGACGGAGAAGAGATCATGACGACGACGATGACCATGGGTGCGGGAGGTGGTGGTCGCTAGAGACCGCCATTAGCACCCCCCTTTGGTGGATGTACAAATGTCAGACCACAAAAGAGACGCTAGACGTCTGAAGTGGACTGAGAGAGTTATATCCACCATGAATCCACTCATTGGATAGCCTTCGGGTTCGCCATCAGAGTGGTTCTCTAGTACCTTTCGAGGTACAAAAAAAGGCCCCCTTGCAGCAATGCTCGGGGGCCTCTTCATTTTATAAAATAAAAAACAGTATGTAGTTTGTTTGTACTGTTTTTTTGTTTTTGGGATTATTCTTTGCTAACTTCTTTTATTTCTTTGATATTAGTTTTTTTATCTATCAAAAGGTCAAGAAGTTTTTTGAAAGTTTGGACAAGTTCTGGACTTTCTATTAGAACTACCATTTGTTTGTCTTTATAGACTGACAATGCGAGTTTATTGTTATAGGCTAGTATACTACCTTTCAATTCTCCGTCTAGTTTAAAAGAGTAGACTTGTTCGTAATTGCTAAATTTTTTCGGGGGTCTAGTGCTTGTACCATATACTAATTTTCTATTTATTTTCATTTTTATTAATTTACCATAGAGATCATTCAATACAACATCACCTATAGGTATTTTTCTAAAAGCTTCTAAGTCCTCAAATTCATAAATTTCTTTTGGCTTACTGTGCACTATATCTTCGGCGAGTGCTTTCAAAGATTCATCTCCTTCAAATAATTTTACTACAGGTTTTTCTCCACGAGCCTTGAGGTCAAGTTCATCTAAACCGGCTTTCATTTCAGAAACAGTGGCTTTCAAATCTTGCAGTCTTTGTTCGCCGAAGTTCAATAATCTTTGGGGTGGTTCGGCTGCAAAAAGTGTTTTTTTACCTTTTTCGACACTGGTTATCAATCCTTGGTTTTTTAAGGAATCAATCAGCGCGTAGATAGTCACACGTGATAGCTTGGTCAAGGTAGATAATTCCTGGACTGTTTTTTGACCATTTTCAAGTGATGTCAAATAAAGCAATGATTCATTTTCGCTCAGACCTAAATTTGTTAAAAGTTGATTCCAGTGGAACATATATTTTTGTTAAATTAGTTTTTATTATTATAGCTCTTATTTATTGAATTGTAAAATTTTGTCAACAAAAAAAGTATCTTGAAGATACTAGGGGTTTTTTATTTTTTAGTGAGTAGGGGTCGTCTCGGATACGGGTGATCTTGGTAGAACACCCATATCCGAGACAGTGTCGTGATTTCTTCTTGATGTGGTCTGTGTGGCTACTTGAGCCCCATCTTCCACATCTTCACGAGGAGAGCGAGGAAATCTTCGGTGGTGATCTCCTCGTTCTCCAGAGCATCTGTCAGGACTCGCTGTGCCTGTGGGAAACTCCCAAAGGACACGTACTTGTCCTGAAAGATCTTTACTTCCCCATTGGGCCAGTGCACCGATAGGCTGAAGGGGGTTCCTTCATCGACCTTTATGGTGTAGAGGGTGATGGGCTCTCGTGTCTCCTCGCGCTTCATTTTTCATCTCGGACAAAAGGGTTGTCGATGCCTAAAAGAACTTACTCCATTTGGCTAGGGTTGAAAGAAAAGAAAGAATAAAAAAAGAATGTCAAAGCGACATTCTAAAATAGCAAAAAATTGTATTATTGTCAATAGCTGGCGACGAAAGCCGGCGTATCATCTTCTTTTGATTTTTTTTTGGATAAGCTTGCAATTTCTAGATTCAAAATGTCTACCATGTTTTTGAAAGTTTCATCAGTTCTATAGAAATGATCAACGGAGAGTTTGGCGAATTTTGGCATGTCTTTTATTTTTTGTACTATTGCTCCATTTATTTTATCTAATCTAGATTGAAGGATTTCTATGATGTCATAATGTTCTTTATGGTTGGCTATTTTTATAAAGGCCTCTAGTTGGATTTGTGCTTCATAAAGAAGTTGTAATTGTACTTCGTGTAGTCTCAATTTTTCTTTTGCTTCATGTTTTTCTTCTGTATATTTTGATTTTAGCTCTTTGAGACGTTTTTGTATTTCGTTATATGGGATTCCTTTGCTTTTGAGTTCATTTTCTAGTTCGTACATTTTTTCTTTTTCTTCTTTTTTACTTTCAAACATTTCTGTAGGTCTTTTAGTTTTTGTCCAAAGAGCAATAAGCTCTGTCAATTTTGGTCTATCACAAGTTAGTATTATTCTTGGTATTTTGTTTACTGCTGTTCTTTCAAAGTCTCCATCTTCATTTTCTCTTGGTATATATTTCAATTCAGATAGTTTTCCACTTCTCACTTGTTGCATCGTTTTTTGCAATTTTATGTACAGTTTTTCTCTCCTGGCAAAAGTAATATCTATTCCTAGACCTTGGGAACTGCCTTCGTCATCAGAATATTCTAGATAGAGATCTGTAGCCCGAAGTACATCATCACAAACATGAGTTGGACATAATTCATAATTGGAATTAGCAGTTAGCCAATTATTTTGATACATTTGCTCTAGTAGGATAGCTTCCATGATAGTAGACATGTCTCTCAACTTTTTTTGTTCTATTGTCGCTTCTTTATTTATGGCATTTTTTGCTCTTTCAAAACTATTAGTGTCTTCTGGTAATATGGGGAAACCAGGCTCGTCATCAATGATCAGTTTGCTTGCTTTCTTTTTTTCTACAGCAGAGTCTATAGCTTCTTCATCACTTAATTCTTCAGGGGCGTATTCAGAGATACTAGTTAATCTTTCCTCATAGGCGTGGGGAAGGGCTTCATCTAAAAGATGACGAAAGTTTGTTTCACTTTCATGGAGTGTAGATTCGTCTAATTCGACATATTTTCGATTCATATATTGTTGTTAGTAATAATGGTTTTATTATATACTTTTTTGTTATATTATGTAAAATTAGCCATGTTTATAAACGTATAAGGGTTTATGTGGATAAATCTGTGGTTAACTTACAGTACTTATTAAAGTGATTTTATAAATTTGGCTAAAATAAGCTAATAAATAGCTTTCTTGACAAATAGTTATCCACCTGTTCTCCTGGTTGACAAAATGCGATTTTTCATGTATTCTAAACATGCTAACAGAAACGTCTTGAATTTGCGCAAAATTCTCTATATTTAGCCCAAATTCTGGTATTATCGCCCCTATATTAGCGACTAAGCAGGGGACGGACTATCGGAGATCACATGGCTCAATTTTTTTGCCACAAATAAATGAAAGAAGAATCCTTTTCTACAAAGAGGAATTTTTTTGTTGTTTGTAAGAAGTTTATTTATTGATTTTATCAATCAACATGCTTGATTGTTTAAATTAGTTAATAATAAATTACATATAAAGATTAATATTCGCTGGTTTTAGATTAAAGAATGATCTCATCTTTAAACTAAAGTCAATGATTTCAATCATAATAAGTAATAAACATAAATAAATATTTATGGCTCCACTATACAGACGTCAACCACTTAAGACCAAAGAACGTCAGTTCTTTACATCACTTCGCGATGCCGTTGAAGCACCAGATTTGATAGAGATTCAAAAATCTTCTTATAGTTGGTTTTTTGAAGAAGGTCTTCGTGAACTTTTTGATGAACTTTCTCCTATTACTGATTTCACTGGTCGTGACTTGGAAATTTATTTTGAAGATTATTATATCGATGAACCAAAATTTGACCAAGTTACTTGTATCAAGAAAAATATTACTTTTGAAGCACCTCTTCGTGTCAATGTTCGTCTTGCAAACAAACGTACTAATAAGACTGAAAAACAAGAAATTTATTTGGGTGACATGCCACTCATGACTGATCGTGGTACTTTTATCGTCAATGGTATTGAAAGAGTAGTCGTTACTCAGCTTATTCGTAGTGCTGGTGCTTTTTTCACTGCTGAACTTAGTCGCGGTCGTCGTTTTTATGGTGCTAAAATCATTCCAAATCGTGGAGCTTGGATTGAAATTGAAACTGATCAAAACAATGTCCTTTGGATAAAAGTTGATCGTAAACGTAAAGTAGCTGCTACTTCTCTTTTGCGTGCTTTTGGTTACTCAACAGATGAACAAATCAAAGAATTATTTACTGACGTCAATACTCATCCTAATATTGACTATATTGAAAATACATTGAAAAAAGATGCTGCAACAAATGAAGACGAAGGTCTTATCGAAGTGTATCGTCGTATTCGTCCAGGTGATTTGGCTACTTCTGACAATGCTAAGAGTCTTATCCATGCGATGTTTTTCAACTTCGATCGTTATGATCTTGGTAAAGTTGGTGTCTACAAATTCGATATCAAATTTGATTTGAATTTGAAAAAAGAAGATTACGATGACAAAGAACAACGTGTTTTATCTCCTGAAAAATTGCTAACAGTTTTACGTGAAATTATTCGTCTAAATGTGACTCAAGAAGAAGCTGATGATATCGATCATTTGGGAAATCGTCGTGTTCGTGGTGTAGGTGAACTTGTTCAAAATCGTTTCCGCATTGGTCTTGCTCGTATGGAGCGTATCATTCGTGATCGTATGAGTACTATGGATTTGGATACTATTGTACCAAACAAACTTATCAATGCTCGTCCTGTGATTTCTGTTATTCGTGAATTTTTCATGAGTTCACAGCTTTCACAATTCATGGATCAAATCAATCCTCTAGCTGAACTAGAACACAAACGTCGTATTTCAGCCTTGGGACCTGGTGGTCTTTCTCGTGATAGAGCAGGATTCGAAGTTCGTGATGTACATAGAACTCATTATGGTCGTATTTGTCCAATTGCTACTCCTGAAGGACCAAATATCGGTTTAGTTGGACATTTGTCTACTTTTGCAAAAATTAACAAATTTGGTTTCTTGGAAACTCCTTACAAAAAAGTAATTAGTGTTGTAAAAAATGAAGCTGCTTTTACTGAAGGTGAGATTTCTAAAATGGATGTCAAAGGTATTGTCAAAGTTGGTGACAAAATCACTGCCGATATTGCCAAAAAATTAGAAAAAGAAAAAAATATTACAGAAGTACAAGTAAAACCTCATGTTTCTAGTGAAGTTGTTTATTTGAATTCTTTCCAAGAAGAAAGAACTATCACAGCTAGTGCTACTACTCCAATTGATGAACATGGTTACTTTACTGAAGAAAGAACTTCTGCTCGTGTAAATGGTGAACCTCAACTTATTGAATCTGATAATATAAATTATATAGACGTAGCTTCTAATCAAATTTTGTCAGTAGCTACAAGTATGATTCCTTTCTTGGAACATGATGATGCGACTCGTGCTTTGATGGGTACAAACATGCAACGTCAGGCTGTCCCTTGTATTAAACCGGAACCTCCTCTTGTTGGTACTGGAATTGAACGTATTGCTGCTTTAAATAGTGGTTATGTATTTCGTGCACCTGCCAATGGTGAAGTCACTTATGTCGATGGTAGTAAAATTGAATTTACAGATACAAAAGGTAAAATCACTACTTATACTTTATCAAAATATACTAGATCAAATGCTTCAAGTAGTATCAACCAACGTCCAACTGTAACTGTCGGACAAAAATTGAAAAAAGGTGATCCTATGAGTGATGGTCCATCTATCAAAGATGCAGAATTGTCACTTGGTCAAAACGTACTTGTAGCTTACATGGTTTGGGAAGGTTTCAACTATGAAGATGCTATTATCGTTTCTGAAAGATTGGTAAAAGATGATAGATATACTTCTATTCATATCGAAGATTACACAATAAATGTTCGTGAAACTAAGCTTGGTGAAGAAGTGATTACTTCTGATATCCCAAATGTTAGTGAAGAAAAATTACGCCATCTAGATTCAGAAGGTATTGTTCGTATTGGTGCAGAAGTTCGTTCTGGTGACATCCTTGTTGGTAAGATTACTCCAAAAGGTGAAACTGAACTTACTCCAGAAGAAAGATTGCTTCGTGCAATATTCGGTGAAAAAGCTCGTGATGTACGTGATTCTTCACTTTATCTAGAACATGGTGAACAAGGAAAAGTAATTGATGTCAAAGTATTTTCAACAGAACAAGGTGACAAACTTCAACCTGGTGTTATCAAGCAAGTTCAAGTGACTGTCGCTGACATGAGAAAAATTCAAGTTGGTGATAAAATGGCTGGTCGTCATGGTAACAAAGGTGTTATCTCACGTGTCGTGCCTGCTTCGGACATGCCATTCCTAGAAGATGGAACTCCTGTTGATATTATATTGTCTCCACTTGGTGTCGTGTCTCGTATGAACTTAGGACAATTGCTAGAGACTCATCTTGGTTTAGCTGTAAACGCTCTTGGTTACAAAGCTGCCACACCAGTACTCAATGGTATTACTGAATTACAAATTGAAGAAGAATTAATAAAAGCGGGTTTCCCAATTGACGGACAACTCCAACTTTATGATGGACGTACAGGTGAAGCTTATGACAATAAGACAACTGTTGGTTACAACTATATGTTGAAATTGAATCACATGGTGGAAGATAAAATCCATCAACGTTCTATCGGTCCATACAGTCTTATCACTCAACAACCTTTGGGAGGTAAAGCTCAGTTTGGTGGACAACGTTTCGGAGAAATGGAAGTCTGGGCATTACAAGCTTATGGCGCTGCTTATAGTTTGCAAGAAATTTTGACTATCAAGTCTGATGATGTGCCAGGTAGATCAAAAGCTTATGAAGCTATAATAAAGGGTGAACCTATTACTAAAGTCAATTTACCAGAGTCTTTCAATGTTCTTGTAAGAGAAATGAAAGGTTTGGGACTTGACGTAGAGTTATTGAAGAAAAATGATGCTGACGAATATATAGAAGTGGAAGAAGCTCAAAAACAAGAAAAAGAAAAAAAGTTTTCTGAAATAAATAAAGATATGATTGGAAAAGAAGTTGCTGAAGAATAATAAAATTTTAAATCAATTATCTAAACTCTAAAATAATAAAAATCTTATGTCACGCGATACTTTTCACTCCATGAACTTCGACGCTCTACGTCTGAAGGTCGCTTCTCCAGAAACTATTCGTAAGTGGTCTTACGGTGAAGTTTATAAACCAGAAACAATTAATTATCGTACACAAAAACCTGAAAAAGGTGGTCTCTTTGCTGAAGAAATTTTTGGACCTACCAAAGATTGGGAATGTTATTGTGGAAAATATAAAAAAATTCGTTACAAAGGGATTGTCTGTGACAAATGTGGCGTAGAAGTGACTCACTCCCTTGTACGTCGTGAACGTATGGGGCATATTGAACTTGCTACACCTGTATCACATATTTGGTTTTTACGTACTATTCCTTCACGTGTAGGTTTGGTTCTTGATTTGTCTATTCAAGCTTTGGAAAAAATAATTTATTTTGCTTCTTTTATCATTACTCATGTCGATGAAAACGAAAAGAAAATTGTGGCTGATGCTCTAAAAAAAGAATACAAAGTTAAGAAAAAAGAAATTGAAGCTGACTTCAATAAAAAATCTGCTGGTGTAGAAAAAAGTGCATTGAAAGATTTGGAATCAGAACGTGATAGAAAGATGGCTAGTCTTGAAGAAGATTTCAAAGATGCTGAAGATGAATTGAAGGATATTGAAATGCTTAATATTATTTCTGAAGCACGTTATCAAAACTTGTCATTACGTTATGGTCATTTGTTTGAATCTGGTATTGGAGCTGGAGCTATTCGTGGACTACTCGAAAGACTTGATTTACCAGAAACTATTGTTCGTCTTGAAACTGAATTAAAGAAAAGTAAAGGTGCCAAACGTGAACGTCTAATGCGTCGTATCAAATTACTCAAGAGTCTTCATAAAAATGATATTCGTCCAGAATGGATGATTATGACCAATATTCCTGTGATTCCACCAGACTTGCGTCCGATGGTTGCACTAGATGGTGGTCGTTTTGCTACTTCTGATTTGAATGATCTTTATCGTCGTGTAATTAACAGAAACAATCGTCTTCGTCGTTTGCTTGATTTGAATGCTCCTGAAGTTATCTGTCGTAATGAAAAACGCATGTTACAAGAAGCTGTTGACGCTCTTATCGACAACAATGCTCGTGCTACCAAGACTGTCCGTGCTTCAACCGGACAAAAACGTCAACTTCGTTCTCTAGCTGATATCTTAAAAGGTAAACAAGGTCGTTTCCGTCAAAATTTGCTTGGTAAACGTGTCGACTACTCTGGTCGTTCCGTTATTGTCGTTGGACCAAATTTGAAAATTAGTGAATGTGGTTTGCCAAAAATGATTGCTCTAGAACTTTTCAAACCATTTATAATGTCAGAAATAATAAAGCGTGAATTGGCTCACAATGTTCGTAGTGCTTCTAGATTTATTGAAAGTAATGCTTCTGAAGTTTGGGATATTTTGGAAGAACTTACCAAAACTACTCGTGTACTTTTGAATCGTGCTCCTACTTTGCATAGACTTGGTATTCAAGCTTTCCGCCCAACTTTGGTTGAGGGTAAAGCAATTAGACTTCATCCTCTTGTTTGTGCGGCTTTCAATGCCGATTTCGATGGTGATCAAATGGCTGTTCATTTGCCATTGTCAGAACAAGCAAAATGGGAAGCTGAAAATTTGATGGCTTCAGAAAAGAATTTGCTTAAACCTGCTACAGGTGCACCAGTTATCACTCCTCAACAAGATATTGCTCTTGGTTCTTATTATTTGACTAAACTGGATAATGAAAATGTTGATGAAAAATCTATTAAGACTTTTTCAAGTATTACTGAAGCCAGATATGCTTATAAGACAAGAGTTATTGGATTACGTGAAACTATCAAAGTAAGATTTGATAATCTGGATAAATTTGAAGTAGGAACTAATAAATTTATTGAAACAAGTTTTGGTCGTATTCTTTTCAATGAAATTTTGCCTGATAAAATTACTTATCATAATCAAACTGTAACTAAAAAAGATTTGAGTAATATCATTCAATTTCTTCTTGAATTTTATGGTCAAGAAATCACTGCTGAACATTTAGACAAGATTAAAAATCTTGGTTATAAATATGCTACCAAATCTGGTTATTCACTTGGTAAAGGTGACTTCCCATCTATCCCTGGTAAAAAAGAATTATTGCTTGAGGCTGACAAAAAAGTTTTGTTGGTAGAAGAACAATATGCTGAAGGTCTCCTTACTGATTCAGAACGTCATGGAAAAGTCTTGGAAATCTGGACAGAAACCAAAGATAAATTGGTAGGTATGGGACGCGACGTTATGGATCAAGACAAATCAGTATTTGCTATGATTGACTCTGGTGCTCGTGGTAGTTGGGGACAACTTGGACAAGTTATTTCTATGAAAGGTCTTGTGGCTTCTCCATCTGGTGATGTTATTGAACTTCCTGTGAAAGGAAACTTTAAAGAAGGTTTCGGAGTACTTGAATTTTTCATCTCATCTCATGGTACTCGTAAAGGTCTGTCAGATATGGCGCTTCGTACTGCTAATGCTGGATATCTTACTCGTCGTTTAGTAGATGTTGCTCAAGAAGTTGTTGTCAAAGAAGAAGATTGTGGAGATACTGATGGTGAATTGTTTACTTTGGAACAATCCAAACAAATGGGTGAAAAATTATCAGAACGTGTTCTTGGTCGTTATGTTTTGGCTGATGTCAAACATGGTAAAAAAGTAATTATCAAAGCTGGTGAAGTGGTGACAGCTGAGATTGCTCGTGTTATTGAAAAAGAAGAGGTTGATAATATGCATGTACGCTCAGTTTTACAATGTAAATTAGCAAAAGGCGTTTGTACAAAGTGTTATGGTTTTGACTTGAGTAATCGTATGCCTGTAAAAACAGGTACTGCTGTTGGTGTTATTGCTGCTCAGTCTATTGGTGAACCGGGTACTCAGCTTACTATGCGTACATTCCATTTGGGGGGTGTCGCTGGTGGTGGAGATATTACTCAAGGTTTGCCTCGTGTAGAAGAACTTTTCGAAGCTCGTAATCCAAAGCGTAAAGCTGTACTAGCCGAAGTTGCTGGTAAGATTGAGATAGAAGATGCTGATGGTAAAATAATAACAAGTCCAACTGGTCGTAAGATTTTTGAAGGACGTCGTGGTCAAAAAATTGTTAAGGTTCATCATGAAGGTAGTGAAGAAGTCGTCTATGAAATTAGTAAAGAAGACGATGTAAAAATTGCTGAAGGACAAAAAGTTAAAAAAGGTGACAAAATACTTGTTCGTGGAGGTAGTGGCGAGATTATAAAAGCTACGAATCCAGGAGTCGTCAGATTTGATGGTGAAAAGATGATTTTGACTTATGATGGTAAGACTACTAAAGAATATGTCATCCCTCTTGGTTATAAACTTTGGGTAAATGATGGTGATGATGTAGAAAAAGGTGACCAACTTACAGAAGGTGCTCTTGATCTAAAAGAACTCTTTGAGTTAAAAGGTCAGGATGCTGTGAAGAGATATGTGCTTGCTGAAATTCAAGAAATCTATGCATCACAAGGTCAAAGATTGAATGACAAACATATTGAAATCATCATCAAACAAATGTTTAGTCGTGTCTTCATCGAAGATCCAGGTGAAACAGATTTGCTTCCTGGTGAAATCGTCGAAAGATCACAACTTATCTTGGCTAATAGACAAGCTAAGAAAGATGGTGTCAAAGAAGCCAAAGGACGTGTTATGCTTATGGGTATCAGTAAGATTTCTCTTACAACTCAAAGTTTCTTGTCATCTGCTTCTTTTCAAGAAACATCTCGTGTTCTTGTTTCAGCTGCTATCACAGGTAAAATAGACTATCTAGAAGGTCTAAAAGAAAATGTGATTATTGGTCGTCTTATTTCTGCTGGTACTGGTGTATCTGGTATTCCAGAGTTGGATGAAAAGCATGCTGCTGAGGCTGTGGTTGAGACCGAAGTCGAAGAAGTGGCTGTTGTTGAATAATAGTTATTGAAAATTAAAGACTCCTCGTGAAAGCGGGGAGTTTTTTTTAGCAGAATAAGCAAATTAAGCAGAATAGGCAGAATAAGTAATCTTATAAACTTTTAACTTCCTTGTTCGCCTTGGGTGGAATAGACTTTAAGAACTTCGTTTATCCTTGATTTTCTCTCTAAAATATGCTAAATTATACTTAATTGAACATAAATTTTAAAGTTTAAGAAATATGAGGAATAATTTGTTTTCTTTTTTTACAAGATTGTATTTGTTAATGATGCCGGCTCTTTTTGTTGCCGTATTCGTTTATTTTAAAGTATATTATAGTGAAAATTGGTTTATGAGTTCTCAAATGACGAACTTTGTGGTTGCTGTAATAGCTGTTTTTTTCCCAGTTTTTTTAGTTAGATTTTCACCAAAATTTAAAAAATTAAAAGAGATTAAAGTTTTACCAGTAGTTAAATATACTTTTTTGTTTTGTGTAATATTGTTTGATATAGTAGCTTTTTCTTATGCATTTTTGATTTATGAATCAGGTAGAACAGATGTTTTTGCAAGTTTTGATTTTTTAAAAGAAAAGGGTAGACTAATAGAAAGTATTGATAATAATTTTAAAATTTACGAGAACAAATATAGAGGTTTTGTTATGAAGTATCCAAATAATTGGAGTTATACAAATGGCGAAAAAAATAAAATTGTGGAATTTTTGGCACCTCTTAGTTCTACATCTGATGATTTCAGAGAAAACTTATTACTTAATCTTACTAAATCTGCTATAAATTTGGAACAACTTGAAAAAGAAGTTAATAATGCCATTGAGAAGGCCTCTATTGTGTGAGTGAAAGTAGAATCGTCTGAAGATTTTATTGTAAATAACAAAACATGGAAAAAAATTATCGTGACAGGAAAAAACTTTCAAGATGATTCTCTAGTAAAAATCGCTTATTTTTATTATGTAGATGAAAAGAATCATAAGGATTATATTTTTACCTATATTGGTCATGATCCTGATTTTGAAAAATATATGTTTCAGATAGAGGACACAATTAAATCTTTTATTTTTTAAGTAATGCAATAAAAAAGTATGTCCGGACACTCAAAATGGCACCCCGCAGAACTTCCTTTCAGTCAGTTTGCGGGGCAAGCGTGGTAGTTTGGACGTAATTAATTTATTTAACGTAATTTGTAATTTTATGTCAGGTCATTCTAAGTGGCACAATATTCAAGGGAAAAAAGGTAAAGCTGACAAAGCTCGTAGTAATTTGTTTACCAAGCTTGCTAAGACTATTACGGTAGCTGCGCAACTTGGTGGAGGAGATCCAGAAATGAATTTTTCTCTTCGTCTGGCAATTGACAAAGCAAAGGGTGGTAACATGCCAAAAGATAATATTGAACGTGCTATCAAGCGTGGTACAGGTGAACTAGAAGGAGGAGTACTTCAAGAAGTTATTTATGAAGGTTATGGACCTGGTGGAGTAGCTTTGCTTATCAAGACTGTTACTGACAATATCAATCGTACCATTTCGGAACTCAAAGGAACTTTCAACAAATTCAATGCTTCTCTTGGTGCCAAGGGTTCTGTGCAGTGGCAATTTGAAAATGTAACTGTAGTACGTATTACAGCAGAAGAAAAAGCTAAAATTAAAAATTGGGAAGAATCTCAGCTTGAATTGATGGACGCAGGAGTCAATGATATTGTCGAAAGTGAGGAAGGTGTAGAGCTCATTGGTGCTATGGAAAAATTTCAATCCATTATGGAAGTTGTAGAAAAATTAGGATGTGAAGTAGAAACTTCTGGCCTTGAATGGTTGGCCAAAGAAACTATTGAACTTCCTGCTGATAAGTCTGAATCATTAGAAAAACTTGTGGAGGCTTTGCAAGATCTAGATGATATTGAGGATGTATATACAAATGAATTTTAGAATTTTCAATTTTTAATTTTAAAACAATTTTAAATTTCTAAATTATCCCATATGCCAACTAAAAAACCAGAACGAATCCTAGGGATAGATCCTGGCTTTGGGCGTATTGGTTGGGGAGTGATTGAACATCGAAAAGGTAAGTGGGTTGGTGTGGCGTATGGTTGTATTGAAACGAACAAAAAAGCTGACTTTGTAGATAGACTTTTGGAATTGAGTATAGACTTGACTAATATAATAAAAAAATATAAACCAGAGTACAGTGCTGTGGAAGAATTGTTTTTTTATAAAAATGTTACAACTGGGATAAAAGTTGGACAAGCCCGAGGAGTTATTTTACTTACTCTCAAACAGCAAAAAGTCATAGTTTACGAGTATACTCCTTTACAAATCAAACAAAGTATTACAGGTTACGGACGGGCAGAAAAAGGTCAACTTCAGCGTATGGTCAAGATGATGCTTGGTGTGAAGAAACCAATCACCCCAGATGATGCGGCAGATGCTTTGGCTGTAGCACTTACTTGTAGTACTGGACTACGGATGTTGAGGATGTAATTTTAAGGAAAACAAAAAACACTAGTTTAATCGAGACTGGTGTTTTTAGTTTGTAAAAAATTTATTTATTTTTTATTACAAATGTTTTGGCAATCATATCATGCCAAGTTCTTTTTTTGGGGTGAAAGCCAATCCAGAAAAAACCCAGTAAAAAAGGTATCGCACTTATTATGAGAGAAAAAAATCTGATTACTGCTTGAGAAACATTTATATTCAGTCCTTTTTCATCAATTATTTTTAATCCAAGAATAATTTTACCTGGAGTGGCAGATTTCCAAATCCAGAATCCTATAAAATAAGTTATAGGGACAACGACTTTCCAGCCCGTATATGCGAAGGCTAATTCAAAAGGTCCAATACTACTGGCACCAAATAAAAGACCTAAAATAGACAAAGCTATAAAATCTATAAACAAAGCCAAAACTCTGATCCAAAAACCAGCATAGTGTCTTTCTTCTTTTGTTTTGTTTGATATTTTTTGTTGAGGTTTATTTTCCATATTGTTTTTTATATTTATTATATTAAGACTATTTTATCATTATTTGTCTCTATTTTACAATGGGTTGCTAGTTTTTGTCTTATAAATGTGATAAAATATATATGTTATAAATTTATATAATTTAAAAAAATATGGCTCAAAAAATAAGAATCGCTATCAATGGTTTTGGACGTATTGGACGTCATGCTTTCAAGGTCGCCCAAGCAAAAAGAAATGTCGAAGTTGTCGCTATCAATGATTTAACAGATACCAAAACTTTGGCTCATTTGCTCAAATATGATACTGCATATCCAGATAGTAAATTAAAAATTGGTTTTGACGAAAAAAATATTATTATTAATGGTAAAAAAGTTCCAAGTTTTTCTGAGCGTGATCCAAAGATGTTGCCTTGGAAAAAGTTAAAAGTAGACGTGGTAATTGAGTCTACTGGAGTTTTTCGTACTTCAGAATTGGCTGGGTTACATCTTCAAGCTGGCGCCAAAAAGGTAGTACTTTCAGCTCCTGGCAAAGGTGATGATATTCATACTTATGTACGTGGTGTTAATTGTGGTACCTATAAAGATAAAAAAGAAAAAATTATTGACAATGCTTCTTGTACAACCAACTGTACTGCCCCTATAATGAGAGTATTAGAAAATGAATTTGGAATTGAAAAAGCAATGCTTACTACAGTACATTCTTATACTGCTGACCAAAATATTCAAGATGGTCCACACAAAGATTTGCGTCGTGCGAGAGCCGCTGCCCAAAATATTGTTCCTACTTCTACCGGAGCTGCTATTGCCACTACTAGAGTAGTGCCAGAACTTGAAAATAAATTCGATGGTATGGCTTTGCGTGTACCTACAATTACAGGTTCACTTACTGATTTTACAATAGTTCTAAAAAAAGATGTAACTGTAGAACAAATTAATAAAGCTTTTATAAAGGCAAGTAAAACTTATCTCAAAGGAATTTTGATGACGACTACTGAAGAAATAGTTTCTTCAGATATTATTGGTAATTCTTATTCTTCTATTGCTGACCTTAGCCTTACCAAAGTAGTTGGAGGCAATCTTGTTAAAGTCGTTTCTTGGTATGACAATGAATGGGGTTATGCTAATAGATTGGTGGAGATGGTTGAGATTGTAGGTAAGAACTAATTTAGAAATTTTATCCCGATTTAATCGGGATTAAAACAATTCAAAAATTTTGAAATTTAAAAAACTTTTTTTTAAAAATTTAAAATTAAAACATTAAAAATTGTTTTAAAATTTAAAATTACTAAATTTAAAATTTTTTATGAAGACTATCAATAAACTAAAAAACCTTGCAAACAAAATTGTCCTTCTTCGTGTCGATTACAATGTTCCTCTTAAGAAAGGTGAGATTTTGGATGATGAAAAAATTGTGAAGTCTCTACCGACTATTCGTGCTTTACAAGCCAAGAAAGCCAAAATTCTTATTGTCACGCATATTGGACGTCCGGATGGTAAAATTGTTTCAGATTTAAAAGTAGATCCTGTTGCTTTGCGTCTTGGAAAATTATTGAAACAAAGAATCGTAAAATTAGATAGCAAAAATTGGGCCAAAAAATCTGGTGATAAAATGCGTTTAGATATGTTGATGACAATTGACAAGATGCGTCCAGGTGAAGTGGCTATGCTAGAAAATATCAGATTCTCCAAAGATGAAGAAGGAAATAAAGGAACTTTGGCACAAGAATTGGCTAATCTAGCGGATATTTTTGTGCTAGATGGTTTTGCTGTATCTCACAGAGCTGATGCCTCTGTAGTTGGTGTGGCTAAATATTTACCTGCGTTTGCTGGTTTACTTATGGAAAGTGAAGTAAAAGCTTTGTCAAAAGTTTTGAAAAGTCCAAAGAAACCTTTTGTTGCTATCATTGGTGGTGTGAAAGCCGAAACAAAAATTCCTGTTATCAAAAATTTATTGAAAAAAAGTAATTACATTCTTATCGGTGGAGGAATAGTGAATACTTATCTTTATGCTAAGGGTTTCAAAATTGGTAATTCTGTTGTAGACAAAAAATACGCCAAAGAAATTTTGCAATATTGTAAAAGTAAAAAAGTTATCAAACCACTTGATGTTGTAGTGGGAGATATCAAAGGTAAAAAATATTGGGTGAAAGATTTAGACAAAAATTTCAAAATTACTGATAAAAATTTGGCAATTTATGATATTGGTCCTAAGACTATTCATGAATATGCTAAGTATATCAAGAAAGCCAAGACAATTGTCTGGAACGGAGCAATGGGTTATTTCGAACAACATCCTTATGAAAATGCGACTTATAGTATCGCTCGTCTGGTCGCTACAAGATCAAAAGGTAAAGCTTTTGGTGTAGTTGGTGGTGGGGAAACATTGCTTAGTCTCGAAGTCGTGAAGATGACTGAATATGTAGATCATGTTTCTACTGGTGGTGGTGCGATGTTAGAATTTTTGTCAGGGAAACAATTGCCAGGAGTTAAAATACTTTAGTGGAATGAGGAAAGGGGAATGTGGAATGTAATGTGATTAAATTTTTATGAAAAAAATAAAATGTTTACGTAAAAAAATAGATTGCGTTGACAAAAAGATTTTGAAATTATTGTCCAAGCGTTTTGTTTTGACTGACAAAATTGGTAAAATAAAAAAATTAGAACAAATTGAAATAGAAGATAAAAACAGAGAAACAGAACTTGTAGACAAATTTGTAAGTTTTTCAGAAAAATCAAACTTAGATAAAAAATTTACTTTAGATCTTCTCCAACTTATTTTGCAAGAATCTAAAAAAAGACAGAAATAAAGCCTGGTGAGCCTCGTAGGCCTTGTAAGCTTTGTAAGCCTTTTTATACCCTTGCAATATTCTCTCTTTCTGTTAAAGTATAGTTATATTTAAGTAAAAAATTTTATGTCAAAAAAGAAAATCGTCTTTTCCGCTATTCAACCAACCGGCAACTTGCACATCGGCAATTATCTTGGCGCTGTCAGAAATTGGGTAGAATTACAGAAAAATGAAGACTATGAGTGTATTTTTTGTATAGCAGATTATCATGCTATGACTGGCGACAAAACAGCTCAAGACAGACGCGATCAGATTATTTTGATGGCGGCTGAGCTTTTGGCACTAGGTATTGATCCTAAGAAATCGACTTTTTTTGTCCAATCTCATGTGCCAGAACATACTGAGCTTGCTTGGATTTTTAATACCATTACTCCTCTTGCTGAATTGGAAAGAATGACTCAATTTAAAGATAAATCCAAAAAACAAGCTAAAAATATAAATACAGGTTTACTTACTTATCCTATTTTGCAGGCTGCTGATATTTTGATGTATAAAGGAAATTTTGTTCCTGTAGGGCAAGATCAAATACAACATGTTGAACTAACTCGTGATACTGCTCGATGGTTTAATAATCGTTATGGGGAATATTTTCCAGAAACAGAGGCCTTGCTTACAGAAACTCCCAAAATAATGAGTTTACTGGAACCGACTAGAAAAATGAGTAAGAGTTATGGACTAAGTCATGTGTTAGAGCTTGCTGACGAACCAGAAGTGATTTTGGCAAAACTCAAAAAAGCTGTGACAGCTAGTGAACCTGGTGAAAAATCTCCAGGCGTAGAAAACTTGTTATTGCTACTAAAAAACTTCGCAGATGAGACTGTGTATAACAACTTTGTGGAAGCTGAAAAAAATGGTACTATTAAATATGGAGAGTTGAAGGAAACCTTGGCGCAGGCTATAGGAGACTATTTTGCAGATTTTCGCGAAAATAGGACACAGTACCTAGAAGATAGAAGTTTCTTGGCTACAGTGCTCTCAGAGGGTGAAATAAAGGCCAGTAAGATTGCCAAGGCTTCTATGAAAGAAGTAAGACATCTCATTGGAATTAGATAAAAAATTTTTATTTATCTAAATTTAGAAAGGGGGTGAAAAAATATGAAAGCATTACATATGGTGGCATTTCTACTCGTAGTAGTAGGAGCTTTGAATTGGTTACTTGTTGGTCTATTTTCTTTTGATCTAGTAGCTTATCTTTTCAACGGTGGTTTGGATTGGATAGCTACAGTAGTCTACGTATTGGTAGGTCTATCTGGACTTGTTCTTCTTTTCACTCATAAAAAAGATTGTAAAATGTGTAGTTAAATTTGGTAAGTACAGTTTTTATAAAACACAAAAAAGATGCTACATGCTTGTGGGCGTCTTTTTTGTTTTTAGTAGCAGATACAGCTTTTCAGCATACATAGCAGAGTCAGCAGATGTAGCTATAGTTGACAGAAAATTTAAGTTTATGTAATATAAACAAACTTTACAATCAGTGTAATCTAATAAAAATCAGTTTAAATCAGTGTTATGAAAACAATAAATACTCCAGAACTAATAGAATGGCAAAAACAAAATAAAAAGATTAGAATTATTGATGTTCGCACAGAATATGAATACAATGAGGGGGCTATAAAAAATTCGGAGCTTATTCCTCTTGATGTTTTAGATAGAGTTTTTGCTGAAAAATTGACTGACAAAGATGAAATTATTGTATGTGTTTGTCGCAGTGGTGGCAGGAGTAGCATGGCGGTGGATTTTTTGAACAATCAAGGTTATAGTAATGTTTATAATCTTATCGGTGGTTATACTATGTATAAATTATTTGCTGTATAATACATTGTATATTTTAATTGTATATTTTAGTAGTATTTTTTGTTTATTATTTTTAGTGTATATGAAAATTTCCATTGCTTTTGCTACTTTATCAGGAAACACTGAGAAGATCGCATATGAATTAGAAAAATTTTTGTTGAATAAATCTTATGATGTAGATTTGTTGAATTTAGAAAACACTAAAGTAGATGAGTTGAAAAAATATGATTTGGTTTTTTTAGGTTGTTCTACTTATGGTGATGGAGACTTGAATCTTATAATGGATATTTTTTTATCTGAAGCTGAACAGATTTGTCATCTGTGTGAGTCTACAAAATTTGCAATATTTTCCTTGGGTGATAGTATTTATCCTAATTTTGCTATTGCAGGAGAGATTGTAGAAGATAAAATTATAAATATGGGAGGAGAAGTAATTCACCCTTATATTAAAATAGATGGATACCCTTCTTCTGAAGTTTTCGAAGAAATCAAAAAGTGGACTTTGGAAGTTTTAAAATTTTTTTAGTGTAGATAAATGATTTGACATTTTTAAATAACTGTAGTAAAGTATTAAGGCTATGATACAACTATTGAATAACAATAATTTGAATAATAACCGCCAATAACGGGTGTCATTTTTGTAAATCAAAAAATCACCCGCTTAAAGAAGCGGGATTTTTATTGGAAAATATTCCGAGGTAAGTTCCTGCCCAAGGTGGGCAAGCAGTGGTAGAATCCCGATCAAAGCTCCGAGATAGTTCAGTGGTAGAACGCAGCGCTGTTAACGCTGATGTCACAGGTTCGAATCCTGTTCTCGGAGCTTTTATCGGGACTGTTAACGCTGATGTCACAGGTTCGAATCCTGTTCTCGGAGCAAATTATACATGAAGAAGGACGAAGCAATTGCTTCGTCCTTTTGTACTTATACCTCCTTGTTATTCACCATAGGATTCATGGAAAAGCCTCGGGTAACGGTTGACTTTCGCGAGGAGATCTTCGTTGCTGAAGGTTTGCCTCTCGATTGTCTTCCAGTCTTCCCAAGACCAGTCATTTCGCGTTGGACAGATGGACTTGATCCAGTTGAGGTAGGGAGCAAGTTCACCGGTCTTCGGATCACGACGCGTGTAGTGGAGGATCTGGCAGTTGTTGATCCTGTCTTTCGGATCTCGAGATTCGTCCAGCCTGCGCCACTCTTCTTGAGTCAGTCGCTCGAGCCTCATGCGAAAAGCCCACATGGTCTCTCCGTGTGAGACCACTAGAACTTTTTTGTCTCCACATTCACGATGGAGCGTCTGCAAGAAACGGTCAGCACGGATGCAGAGATCTGCCATCGATTCCCCATTGGGAGGACGCCAGTAGAAACTCTGGGCTTCTTTCTTCTCAAGAGACTTTAGGAAATTAAGTTTGTTTTCGATCACGGGAGTGGTGTCAATATCACCACGATCACGTTCACGAAGTAGAAACTCTTGTTTCCAGGAAGCTCCTTTGAGTTCGAGATATCCCGCTGTTTCTAGAGTTCTCAAGTACTCGGAGACGTAGTAGCGATCGAAGCTAGGGGAGTAGTCTCGCAGGAATTCTCCCGCCTGCTTGGCTTGCTTGATTCCTACTTCGCTTAGTCTCCACTCCGAGCTATGGCGGGCAATGAACTCTTTGGTGTAGGCTTTGTCGTCACCAGCTTTGGCCAAGTGAACGGCAGCATTGCCTTCACTCTGAGCGTGGCGAACGAAGATAAGGTCGATGGGCATCATTGTTTGAATCCTTTGGTTGATTGTGAAAGTACTAAGTACACTATATCGTATTTTTACATATATGTATTATATAAGTACTACTTGTGTAGTGTATATCTTTTTGTATAGAATAATTGACTTTATTTAAGCTATATTTTATAATATAAAAAAGTGTATAAAATAAATACAAAATATGAAAAATATACCATTATTGACACAACTAGGCTTCAGTCAACAAGAACATGGAATTTATGTTACTTTACTTGAGCAGGGTCCTTCTACTATATCTAGTATTTCTAAAGGTACAGGTATTTATAGGCCTACTATATATAAGACTTTGCCTAAGTTACTCAAACAAGGTTTAATTACTGTTACCAAAAAAGGTAAGAGAAATAAATATGTAGCGGAGCATCCACGAATGTTGGAAGGCCTGGTTAAAGAAATGAAAAATAAAGTAGAGTCTGATTTTGATGAACTTCAACAGATATACTTAGTACACGACAAACGTCCATTGGTAAAATATCTTGAAGGGCGCAAAGGTTTGTCTTTTGTACTGGATGATATTGCGATAAGTTCAAACAAACATGATGTGATTTGTCGTTATAGTTCTAGGAAAGACACTACTGATGTTGATAAGTATGTTTCTCAAAAATATCGTGATATGAGAGAAAAAAAACAGTTGGAAAGATTAGTTATTACTAGTGATACTTTGGCCAAAAAGAAAACTACCCCTCGTTTGGATAGGACTATCAAAGTCGTACCAACTAAATTTGATCTTTTTGATGATGATGTTTCTCTTTATATCTATGGAGACAAGGTTGCTTTCGTAGATTATAATTCGGACAGTGCTTTTATAGTGGAGAGCAAATATATAGCTAGTTTTCAAAAAAAGATTTTTAAATTACTTTTTAGTAAACTTTAGTTTTTAAAAATAAAAACAGACTATTTTCATAGTCTGTTTTTTAGTATATAAGAGATTATTCGGCTCTTTGTACATTTGTAGCAGCTTTTCCTTTTGGAGTTTCTTCAACTTCGAAAGTAACAGCGTCGCCTTCTCTTAATTCAGAGAAACTAACACCATTCAAACTGTTAGCGTGGAAGAATAAATCTTCGCCGCCTTCTTAAGAGATGAAACCGAAGTTTTTGTCTGTCAATTTTTTGATGATACCTTGCATATTTATGTAAAGATATGTGAATTAAATACCAAGAGGCAGAAATTCGACTATTATCTCTACACTTTCAATATTTTTGTAACACTTGGTTACGAGGTAAATTATAGCATAAAAATAGGTTTTTGTCAATACTAGCTAATCTTAGCTCTAATATAGGTAAATTTAATAGCATAGATAATTCTTAATAAGACTTACTTTGCTTGACAAAGTAATGCTTTTCTGCTATACTTAGGCATTAGTCATTAGCTAGATAATTTCTTTTGAAGTTAATTAGTGACTTTTTCAAATAACGAGGAGAAATATCTTCTCGTCCCGATGAAATCGGGATTAACTCATATGCACGGCTAGAGATAGTCCTGCGACTCGAATTTTTTTGTGTCATTTCGCCTTAGGCGAATATAGTGTGACTCTTGGAAATGTTGGGTCACATATTTTTTTTATGACAGAAAAACAAATAGATACCGGTCGTTTTGACGATCTTGGTATCAAAAAGAATTTCTTAGAAATTCTTAAAAACAAAGGATTCGAGAAGCCTACTCCTATCCAGCACCAGGTTATTCCAGGTGCTCTAGAAGGTAAAGACGTAGTGGGTATAGCCCAAACTGGTACAGGGAAGACTTTAGCTTATGGTATACCTCTTATTCAGCTTTTGTCTAGTCAAAAAGGACAAGGACTGATTTTGGTGCCTACTCGTGAATTGGCTCAGCAAGTAGCTGACGCTTTGAAACAAATTGGTGGATCTCTAGGTTTACGCATTGCTGTGATTATCGGTGGTGTGTCTTCTCGTCCACAAATCAAGGATTTGCGTAACAATCCACATATTGTTATTGCGACTCCTGGTCGTCTTGACGATTTGATGGAACAAAGACAATATAGACTCGACAAAGTAAGTGTACTTATTTTGGATGAAGCTGATAGAATGCTAGATGTAGGATTTTTGCCACAAATAAAACGTATTTTCAAATTAGCGCCTGCCAATAAGCAGACTATGCTTTTTTCAGCGACTATGCCATCTTCTATTTCTAGTTTGGCTAGTGCTTTTATGAAGATGCCTCTTCGTATTGAAATAGCACCTCAAGGTACTTCAGCTGAAAATGTTGAACAAGAAGTATTCGTAGTTAGTAAACCTGACAAAATGCGTTTGCTTTATTCTCTTTTGAAAACTTATAGAGAAGATACTATACTTATTTTTTCTCGTACCAAACATGGGGCTAAGCGTATCACTCGTGATATCAATGATGCTGGGCATACTGTAACAGAAATTCATTCTAATCGTACTCAAGGTCAACGTAAGGCATCACTTGAAGGATTTTCTAGAGGTAGATTTCGTATCATGGTAGCGACAGATATTGCTGCCCGTGGAATTGATGTGAAACAAATTTCTTTGGTAATAAACTTTGACTTACCAGATAATTCAGAAGACTATGTTCATCGTATTGGTCGTACTGGTCGTGCTGGTAGATCTGGAAAAGCAATTTCTTTTGTAACACCTTCTGAAAAAATGGACATTAGAAAAATAGAAAGACTGATTCGTAAAACTTTGCCAATTTTAGACTTACCTATTATAGCTCGTGAACCTGTAAGTAATTTTGTACCAGACAGAGGTGTTCCTACTTCAAGACAAAACTTTGGTGGTCAGCGTCGTCGTGGTCAAGGACAAAGTCAAGGTCAGAATCAAGGACGTCGTCGTAATTTTCGTCGTGATCGTCAATATGGACGTAGTCAGGCGAGAGGTGAAAGATAATTTTAAAATTTATTATATGCTTAGTAAAGTATTAAAAAACTTAAAAAAAATAGAAAAAGTAAAAGGCTCTGATTTGACAGTCAGCCTTGGTGATATCAAAAAACCAACTCTACAAAGAAACGGTTTTCAAGCCAAAGCCAATAGTCAGGCTGGTGCACTCAGACAGAGAAGTATGGGAAACAGAATGAGTAAGCCTAGTAGAGCAAAATAAAAAAATTATAAAAACAGTCTCGACAAAATCGGGACTGTTTTTTTATACTAAAATAAGGTAAAAAATATTTATTTGAAATAAACAACTAAGTTTTTGCGTAATATATTGTATATTGACTATGGCTTTATTTAATAAAGCTTGTTATAATCTTTCAGTCTTAATCTAAAATTTATCTTATATGAAAAAACAAAGTAAAATTCCAAATCTGTTAATTTTGTCAGCTATTGTAACTTTAGCTTTTGTTGCGACTGGCTGTGGTGTCACTACTCCTGCTACAAATTCAGACAAGAGCACTTCAACAGTTTCTACTAATGTAAATACTACGACCAAAGGAAATGGCTTGGGCAATGGTAACGGTAACGGAAATGGCATGATGAACGGTGGAAACGGGAACGGCATGATGAATAGATTCTCTTATAAAGATGGTACCTACAGTGCTAATGGTGAATATTTTGCAGAAGATAAAGAAGTAATTGGTGTTTCTCTTACTGTGCAAAATGATATTATTACAGATGCTAGTGTAACTCCTCAAGCACGTGATAAAACCTCAAAAGGTTATCAACTTATGTTTGTTGATAATTTTAAATCACAAGTGGTTGGTAAAAAAATTGCTGACTTGAAATTGAGTAGAGTAGCTGGTGCTTCTTTAACAACTCAAGGTTTTAACAACGCTGTTTCAATTATAAAATCTCAAGCAGCTTTATAATTTTTTTAAATATTTTTATGGATCCAAAAAGTTTGAACTTTGAGGCTATCGGGACTCATTGGCAAATAGATATTTGGGAAGATTCACCTCTCTTTGATGAGGTGAGTTTTTTTGCTAGTCTAAAAAATAGAATAGAAGAATTTGAACAAATTTATTCTCGTTTTCGTGAAGACTCTTGGCTTAGGCAAGTTTGTAATGAACCAGGAGATTATGAATTGCCACCAGATGCAAAAGTACTTTTTGATTTGTATTTTGAATTTTATAAATTAACTAATGGTATATTCACACCACTTATTGCTCAGACTTTGGTAGATGCAGGATATGATAGTAATTATTCTTTGCAACCCAAAGAAAATATTGCTAAACCAAAATCATTGTCTGAAGTTTTGGAATATGAATTTCCAAAATTGGTTGTCAAAGAAAAAACAATATTGGATTTTGGTGCTTGTGGTAAAGGACATATTATAGATATTGTTAGTAATATGTTAGATGAAAAAAACGTAAAACATTTTTGTGTGGATGCTGGTGGAGATATTTTTTACAAAAATAATGGTATTGAAAAAATGCGGGTTGGTCTAGAAAATCCTAATAATTTTTCAGAAGTTATTGGTATCGCTGAAATTCATAATCAAAGTATTTGTTCATCTTCTGGTAGTAGACGTAAATGGGGGAAGTTTAATCATATGATAAATCCAGAAAATCTCGAATCTCCAAAAGATGTGGTTGCTACCTGGGTTATCGTTGAAACTGCTATTTTGGCTGATGCTCTTGCTACTTCTTTGCATATGGTAGACAAAAAAGTTTTTTTTGGAAAGTATAATTTTGAATATGTGATTATGTATGCTGACAATAGTGTAGAGAAGTCTGCAAATTTTCCAGGAGAACCATTTTTGAATTAGTTAGATTGTGTTATAGTAAATATAGAAGTATTTGTTCATTATTTATATAATTTCATATAATATATGAAAAACTATCCTCGTGTTGGTAAACGTCAAGGCCAACCAGCCTTTCGTATACCATCAAGTTTCAAAAATAATGTACATAAAGTAGTGAGACAAATTCCCAAAGGACAGGTTTTGACGTATAAAGAAGTTGCGTATAGAGCAGGTTCACCTCGAGCTTACAGAGCTGTGGGGAATATTTTGAACAAAAATTATGATCCAAATATTCCTTGTCATAGAGTAGTGAGGTCTGACGGAAAATCAGGTGGCTATAATAGAGGAAGTGACAAAAAGAAAGAGATTTTGGAAAGTGAAAAAGCTATTTGACAAATTACCTGTTTACAACTAGTATAAGACAGCTATTTTAGCTGTTTTAAATTTTTTATAAAATGTAGTACAATAAGAATATGAAACGTAAATTTTTAAAATTTTCTTTAATTATCATTATTAGTTTGGGTATTTTGATATCGGTGCCTTATTTTGTGGTACACTTCAACAGGACTGCTGAGGAAAAAGCTGCACAAGCTATTATTGATAAACAGCAAGAAGATATAAAAGAGATTATCTCGAGGAGACAATTAGAAAGAACTTCTGTAGGAGATGATGAAGATCCTTTTGGTGAAGATGGAATTGTCAGAGTATTATTGATTGGTTTAGATAGTAGAGCTGGTCAGACTGCTGGGCATTGTGATGTCATTCAGATGATTGAAATAGATAAAAATAATAATACTGTAAATATTACAGCCGTACCTCGTGGTACTTATTCACCTTTGCCTCTTGGTAAAGCTACTACATCGACTGATTATTATGTTTCAAATGCTTGTGGTTTGGCAGGACTTAATTACGGTATTAATCAAATAGAAAAAATTTCTGGTAAAAAAGCTGATTATTTGGTAATGGTAGGTTTTTCAGAAACACTTGGAATTTTGCGTAATTTGAAATTGCCTACTACCGAAACTTTGCAGTGGTTACGTCAACGTCAAGGTTATGCTATTGGTGAACCTCAACGTGCTCGCAATCATTCTACTTTTATCAAGCAACTTTTGACAAAATATTTACCAGATGATCATTCTAAAATAGATACAGCTTTCCATTATATTTTGTATAAGATTATAAAAACAGATTTAACTTTTGCGGAAAGTGAAAAAATAGTAGATGCTTTGATTGACATGGATATAAAAAATAATCCTGAGAAAATAAGTCTTTCTATGCGTCCAAGTTATAATGTCCAAGATATTCCTTATGATCCTGATACTGCTGGAGAATATGTAAAAAGTATGATTGATCCTGTCAAAGGGTATCTGAAAGGAACTAGTTATACGGGTATTACTACAGAGGAAGCTGACCAAAGAATTGTTGATACGATTGATAAAAAAATAAGTGATGATGAGTTTGTTTTGTGGGCATATGAAAATCAGTTGTGGTTGCAAATCGAAGATGATATAATAAGAGAAGAAAAACAATATGAAATTATTTGGCAATATTTGAACCAAGTTTCAGAAGAAGAACAACAATTGATTGTGGCTGATTATGTATTGGAAATGAGATATTTGGGATTGGAAGATTGGGCTGTAAAGGGTGAAGATTGGATAAAGGCGGAAATAACAAAAAATTAATCCCGACCTCGTACCTCGGTGCGGGATGAATTAGATTATTTAATTATTTTAGGTTTGACCTGTAATCAATGCTTTTAATTTATTTTATAAAAATTTTATGGAAGATAAAAAACATTTTTATATACAAGTCGTATTGGGCGTTGTCTTGATTTTGACAGTTCTTATTGTTGTTTTTATTCTTTTTTCTGATCAGTTTTTTAAGGGACAAGTATTAAATCAAAATGTTGTTACTCAGAGTAAACAAAATATAGTGGCTACACCTGTAAATTCAAGTACTCAAGATATTGTCAGTGATCAAAACAATAGTACAACTACGGAAGATTTTTCTACTACAACATTGTCTTTTGATATTATGAATTGGTATGAAACTAAGCCATTGTCTTTTGATAATCTTGATTGGAAAGAAATTATAAGATATGATGGGGTAGGATTTATAGCTCCTATACAGGCTCCTTTCTTTAATTGGTCACCGGAAGTAAAAATATCTAAAGGAAAGCTGAATTGTCCTGTATCAGACACACCTTTAAATAGTCCCGTACCTCATTTTGTTGAAAAAAATATTGGTGATAAGCCATACTGCTTATATGTCTATGGGGACGGTGCTGCAGGGACTTCTTATAGTAGTAGTTTATATATTACTGAGGTTGAAGATGGACTTTTAGTAGAAATACCTATTGTATTATCTCATACTAACTGTGGTTCTTATGGGGATGAAGATATTGAAAATTGTAAGATTAGACAAGAATCCCTGAATAGTTTTATGGAGGATAATTTAGACGGATTTATAAATAAAATAGTAAGTAGTATAAATATTCCAAATGATGTAAAAAATGATTTACCTGAGTTTACTGGATTTTTGAATTAAACATTTTATAAACTAAAAATATGAATGAAAAAAAATCATGGCTTGTCCCAATTGTAGTTTTTGTGATATTAATCCTTGTATCTTTTGTGCTTGTGTTAGTGATGTTCAAAGATTCTTGGTTGAATAAGCAAGCTAATAATCAAAATAACGAAATCGAAGAATATTTTTGTACTGCTGATGCTAAGTTGTGTCCAGATGGTTCTTATGTAAGTAGGCAACATGATAATGGTTGCAAATTTGCAGCTTGTCCAGAAGCCGATACCAATACTAATGTTGGTTTTTTAGAAGATATTGATGCAGGAAATATGGGGTTCCCTAATTTGGAATGGCAGGAATTTACAGATGGAGATGTGAATTTTAGAGCACCAAAAGAAATAATGGGATTGAATTATGTAAGGTTTGATTATTGGCCACCTAGAGTAAGTATTTTGGGTAGTAGTTATACATGTGAAGAAACAGAGTTTGTTGTAAGTGGAAGTATTTATGAAAAAGAAATTCAAGGTCGTACTTATTGTATAGAAACTTGGATTGAAGGAGCTGCAGGTTCTACCTATACAGATTATGCTTATACAGTAGCTTTGGATGATATGACAATTGCTAAAATTGCTTTTACAGTTCGTATGCCACAGTGTTTGAACTATGATAGTCCAAAGAGTGAAGATTGTACTCTCGAAGAAAAAGAGTTTAGTATGGATAGAGTGGTTGATACAATTGTAGAAAGTCTAGCAGAACCAGAGTTAACATTTTAAATTAAATAAAAAAACGTCAGATAAATTCTGGCGTTTTTTGTTATTTATTTTATTATTAATATATTTTAGTGATGATGTCCGTGAAATTCTTCTACTTTCATTTTTGTTACTTCAGTTTTGCTTAGAAAATGTGCTGCAATGTAAGTAGAAATTGGTACTGCCAAGATGAGAGCTGTACTACCAACCAGAGTACGTACGACTTCTTCGGAAATAAATTGGCTGTTTAAGCTGTACCAAAAAGGTGTATCAGGATAAGCTGAGAATAATAAAAATAAAGGGAGGGAGGCTCCGGCATAAGCCAAGACAAGAGTATTTACTAAAGATGAGATATGTTCTTTGCCAACTACCAAAGCTCTCTTATGTAACTCATGTTTTGACAAAGTTGGGTTAGCTAGTCTTAGCTCACCAACTACAGAAGTTTGAGCTGTGGTAATGTCATCCAACACACCTAGAGTACCGATAATTATACCTGCTAGGAGTAGTCCTTGTAGATTGATCTCTCCCAAAGACGAATTGGCTAAAAACATTGCATCTTCAGATCCTTGACCAAGTAGACGAGAAATATTTACAAAAAAAGTTGCAAGACCAATAGAAATCCCCAAAGTGATTAGTGTACTCAACATTGATAAATGAGTTCTTTTGTTGAAGCCATGAGCTAGATAAAGAGAAACACTCAGAATAACAACAGATCCAACAATTGTTATTAGCAGTGGATTGGCACCTCCAGCGATTTGAGGAACAATAAAATATCTAAGAACAAGAATACTAAATATTAGACCAAATAAAGATCCAAGACCTTTTAGTCTTCCAAAATAGAGTACCAGTAAAATAAAAATTATAAAAATAAGTAATAGAGATGGTAATCGATAAGTATCTACATAGACATAATTACTACTGCCATCTATCAAATTGTTCTTTGAGATTATTATTTTTTCACCAATATCTATTTTTTGGATATTATTTTCTGCTGTTTTATCTGGGATAGGTAATTGTACTTCATTGTTTTTTTCATTTCCTGACAATATTTTTACTTTGATTACTTGCTTGCTTTTGGTGATATTTTCTTCATTTTTTTCTATTACATCTTCTATATTTAGTACTGAAGCTTTGAAATATTCTATGTCTGGTTTTTTTTCAGTAGTTGTGGTCTGTGCAAAAGTTTGTCTTGGTATTAGTAGACTGAGTGTAAGTAAAGTGAAGAAAAAGAGTTTTTTGGTAATTGTCATAAGTTTATCTCTAAGTTAAGATTAGATACAGTATAACATAGTTGGGGATAGTTTACTATTGCAAATCATTCGCAATTGTGATATAGTATCTTCAATATGAAAGACATTTTAGAACAATTGAAAAATAAGGGCTACAAGCTTACTCAGCCTAGAGAAAAGGTTTTGGGTATTTTGCTTCATAATCATACAGCCTTGTCTGTTCAAGATATCCACAAAAAAATAGATAGTGTGGACAAAGCATCTGTGTATCGTGTGTTGAATTTGTTTGAAGAATTGGGGTTAGTAAATATCGAAAATTTTAATAATGAAAAACTATATTGTCTGACTCGTGATCCTCATCATCATATCATTTGTAAAAAATGTGGTTATAGTGAAGAAGTCCCTTGTACTTATGAACACCACGATTTCAATAATTTTGATAATGTTCAACACCAGATGACTTTGACCGGTGTTTGTAATAATTGTAATAAATAAAAAATATGTTTAAGAAAATAATTTTGACTGCTATTTTATTCTTGGGAATTACTTCTATTTTTAGTGGCTGTAGTTTGAATAATAAAAATAATCAAGAAAGTAATAATGCTAAAATAAAAGTAGCTGCTAGTATTTTCCCAATTTATGATATCACAAAAGAAATTGCTGGAGATAAAATAGACGTAAATCTGATTCTTCCTCCTGGTGCTAGCCCTCATACTTTCGAAGTGTCAGCTTCACAGATAAAAAATTTGCAAAATACAAAATTGTTTTTTGTAAACGGACAAAATTTGGATAGTTGGGTAGAAAATATTTCTTCTTCAGTCTCAGGTTCTCAAACTATTGATTTGAGTGAAGTAGTAGATTTGCAACAGCTAGATGAAAATAATCCAAATCATAGACCTGACGAAGAAGACTCAGGTTTCGATCCCCACTATTGGTTGAATCCAAAAAATGTTTATGCTGTATCAGAAGAAATACTAAATCAATTGGTAGTACTGTCTCCAGAAGATGAGCAATACTTTTTGGGGAATTATAATAATTTTGTAAATGAATTGCAAAGTAAGGATACAGAATGGAAAGATAAAATGAATAGTTTGTTAGACAAAAATATTTTTGTTTTTCATGATGCTTGGGGATATTTTGCAGATAGTTTTGATCTGACTATCGTGGGTACTTTTGAACCATTTCCAGGACAAGAGCCAACGCCAAAATATTTGAAAGAATTACAAACTGCTGTCAAAGAAAATAATATCAAAACTTTGTTTGTCGAGCCTCAGCTTTCACAAAGTTCTATCAAGACTTTGGCGAGTGATTTGGGGGTGCAGATAGAAGTACTAGATCCTTTGGGAGGAGTGGAAGGTAGAATGAGTTATATTGAGATGATGGATTTTAATGTGAATAATGTATATGGATTATTGAAATAATAAATAGTTTTAATTCCCCCTCCTATTAGGAGGGGCTAGGGGAGGTCTATAATATAATAAAACGTTTTATCTTGCTAAAGACCCCCTCTAACTCCCCCTACTAGGGGGAGAATAACAATTTGGTATGCTAATAGAAGTAAAAAACCTATCTTACAAATTCAACGATTTCACTGCTCTGGAGAACGTCTCTTTTGAGATTGAAAAAGGGGACATCGTGGCTATCATCGGGCCAAACGGTAGTGGTAAGACAACACTCTTACAAAATATTATCGGAGTACTTAGTCCAACTACTGGTACTATTACGATTGATGGTGAGAAACCTAGAGACGTGAGAAAAAAAATTGGTTATGTTCCACAAAAATTTGAATTTGATAGAACTATTCCAATTAGTGTTCATGAATTCATGAGTCTAGAAAAATGTGGCAAAAAAGGTCATGATGAAAAAAATATTATAGAAGCTCTAAGAGAAGTTGGTCTAGAAGATGTGGAAGAAAAACAATTGGGACATTTGTCTGGTGGACAATTTCAACGTGTGATGATTGCACGCGCTCTGCTTCATGAAAAAGAAATATTAATTTTTGATGAACCTTCTACTGGAATAGATTTGGTAGGTGAAAAAACTATTTATGATTTGATAAAAAAAATAAATGAAGATAGAGGAACGACTTGTCTGATAGTTTCGCATGAACTTAATATCGTCAACAAATATACCAAAAAAGTAGTTTGTATCAACAAACAAATGGTTTGTTATGGAAGCCCTGAAATTGTGATTACGCCTGAAACTTTGCAGAAGCTTTATGGTAGTGGTACAGGACTTTATCATCCTCATAATCATATTCATTAATGTTATAAATGTTGAAGATGTCGTATCACTGCGTTTGTTCTAATTGATATTTCATTTATAACATTTTCAACAATTTCAACATATTCAACAATTATTTTATGCTAGAATTCCTACAATACCCCTTCATGATTAGAGCTCTCTTGAGCGGTGTTTTCATTTCTATCTTACTTGGCTGGCTTGGTACTTTTGTGGTGACTCGCAAAATGAGTTTCATTGGTGATGGAATTGCTCATGCGTCACTTGCTGGTATTGCTCTTGCAGTATTACTTGGTTGGGCGCCGATTCCGACAGCGGTAATTCTTGCAAGTATCATCGCGGTGATTATTTATTTTTTGGAAAAGAAAACAAACATCTCAAGCGACATGGCGATAGCGCTCATGCTGACGACAGGAATGGCGATTGGTATTATTTTGCTTAGTTTTTATCAAGGTTATCAACCGGAGCTAATGAGCTACTTATTTGGCAATATTTTGACTATCAATAGTTATGATTTGTGGTCAATTTTACTTATTGGTTCTGTAGTTTTGATAGCTCTACCTATTTTTTATCGCAAAATATTGTTTAGTACTTTTGATCCTATCGGTTCTTATTTGTCGGGGATAAACAATTGGATTTTTGATTTGTTGCTTTATGTCTCGACTGCGATTGTGATTATCCTTAGTATCAAGCTAGTGGGTGTGATTCTCGTGAGTTCTTTGCTTGTCACACCAAGTGCGATTGCCAAAATGTTTGCCAAAAGTTTTAAATCTTTTACTTTGCTTACTATTATCTTTTCAGTGTTTATTGTATTGATTGGACTTATTCTTTCTTATTATTTAGATTTGCCTTCTGGAGCGACAATTATTTTGACTGGTACTGCTTTGTTTATTTTGGCGTATTTGTTTTCTTTGGCGTTGAAACGTAGAAGTATTAAAACATAAAAACATGAAAATATAAAAATAATTTTGAAGATAAAAAAATCAACTTGGAGAAGTTGATTTTTTTTATTTCAGCTAATGTTAGGGATATACGAAATTTCTCTGGAACGAAGTGGAAGAAAAATTTGGGTGAAGCACGAGCTGAGGGCTGAACCGTATATCCCTTGTTATACGCCCCGACAACCGAAGGGAGGAGAGCGCAGCGTGGCACGAAGCGTAGCGGAGTGAGTTCAAAAATATTTTTCGTTCTTATTCATTATGATAGGCTTTCCTCATTTCTTATAAATTTCATTTTTCAAAGATTCTTTATTTTTTTTCTGTATTATTTCGCAAAAAGTAATATAAAATATCTAAGATGAAGATTATTATTAAAAATAAAAGAAAGGCAAATAAATATGGCTTTATTATTGCTCCAAAAAAACTAAAGATAAA